>Ga0180216_1000063_pt1 | contig 139425 bp, 131 predicted proteins | sample eDN3rd37CBELigMG_FD_128879 | JGI IMG/M metagenome (GOLD analysis project Ga0180216, IMG submission 128879) | Enriched Miracle-Growth compost microbial communities from Emeryville, California, USA - eDNA 3rd pass 37_C BE-Lig MG (version 2)... ... | reverse complement strand
TCGCGGGTGATCGACACGTCGACGTAGCGGCTGCCGACGTCATTGAGCAGCTTGGACTCCTGGGACGAGATCCAGTAGGTCTTGAAGCCCGCCTCCTTGGCGAACTTGAAGAGATTGGTGGAAAGCCCTCTTATCTGCCCCAGTTGCCCCGGCTCGCGCACGGCGTTCAGGATCAGCGGCATGCTGGCCGCCGTGGACACCGCCGCCGCCACACCGTGGCGCGCGATCAACCCTTCTTCCATGCGCCGCGCCAGGCGAGGCGTCGTATCGCGTTCGTACCCCATGATGCCCAGGTGTTCGCTGCGCAGCGAATCGGCCACGAACAGCCACACGTGCCGGGCGTCGGAAGCGAACGGCGAGACCGCGGGCGGCGCCGCGCCGGGGGCCGGCGCGGCATGGGCGCCGTCGCGCAGGACGTTGTGCACCAGGAAGAAACTGAAGGTATTGAGCGAATTGTGCAGGCCGCTGCGTGTGGGCCCGGGCAGGAAGGCGTTCAGGTCGCGGTAGGTGGCGCGGTACGGCTTGGACAGCAGGCCCGCCGCCACCAGCAGCAGGCCCAGGGTGCGCTGCCAGCGCCGCACGTCGGACTGCATGCAGGCCATGAACAGCCACCACGCAGTCAGGTAAGGCGCCAGTACGGCGAACAGCACGTGGGCATGGTCGCCGAACTCGGCCAGCGCCACCTGCTGCACGTCGTGGAATTCCGAGAACAGGCTGGCCAGCACGACGGGATCGAGCGGCCGCCCGGCGTACGAAATATGGCTCAACTGCACCAGTTCCATGCCGGCCAGCAGCGCCAGGATGCAGGAGACGAAAACCCGGCTGCCCGACAGCCACAGGCCGAGATTGAACGCACACAGCGCCGCGAAGTAGTTCAGCTCAAAATCGGCCTGGTTGGACGACGTGAACCACTGCTGGATCCAGTCGTCCAGCATCAGCAGCGTAGTGGTCAGGAGCACCAGCGCCCCGCGGAAAGCGAGATTGCGCCAGTTCCACATCCCGGGCCGGGGCATGTAGGTCAGGGAATCGTTCGTCGTCATGCGCACTCGAATAAAGCGGCCCGCCGGCCTCCCGATAAGCAGAACGGCGTCCGGTTCAATCCGGACGCCGTTCTAGGGGCGGGAGAGCTCCCGCCCTGGACGTCAAGTCGCAAGGTTAACCCAGTTCCGGGCCGCATTGTTCCCCGCCGCGCCTGGCGGCAGGGAACGGCGATCATGCGGCGCTGGACTCGGGCTCCTTGGCCCGCATGCGGTTGCCGATGATCATGCGGCTGCCGCCCAGGATGGCCGCCAGCGCCAGGGGATAGAGCACCCACGGCACCCAGGCGTTGGCCTCGAACCAGGGCTTGACCAGCGGCTCGCCCGTCACCATCTTGACCGCGGTCACCACCAGCACGCCCGCGCCGATGTAGATGATCACGGGATAGCGCTCCATCAGGCGCAGGATGATGCGGCTGCCCCAGACCATGATGGGCACGCTGATCAGCAGGCCCAGCACCACCAGCAGGAAGCTGCCGTGCGCGGCGCCGGCCACGGCCAGCACGTTGTCCACGCCCATGACGGCGTCGGCGATCACGATGGTCTTGATGGCGGCGATGAAGCTGGTATTGGCCCCGCCGTCGCCGTGCCCGTCATCCTCGGCAGTCAGCAGGCGATACGCGATCCACAGCAGCGCAAGGCCGCCCACCAGCATCAGGCCCGGTATCCTGAGCAGCCACACGACCGCCAGCGTCATCAGCGTACGGACCACGATCGCGCCCACGGTCCCCCAGATGATGGCCTTTTTCTGCAGGGCCGGAGGCAGGTTGCGCGCGGCGAGCGCGATGACGATGGCGTTGTCGCCGGCCAGCACGATGTCGATCACGATGATCGAGGCCAGGGCGAAGAGGAACTGTGTCGTAAAGGTTTCTGCGGCAAAAGCCGAAAGCCATTCCACGAGGGATATCTCCAGAGAAGTTGTCGACCTCTGCTGGCAACAGGAATGACCGGGGGACGGGAGCACCCATGCAGGACCTGACGCCAGGCTGCAAAGGTCTTGTTCGATCACCGGGCGGTGACCCGCACGACCGGAGGAAGCGAGCTTCCACGTATTGACGATCGGGCGAAAGAGCCGGGAAGGCTCTCGAACTACTCCCCTTTGGAGGGACATACGGTTTGTACGTCAGCCGGCATTTTCGCTGCGGGAAACATTCGCGTCAACACCGGGGGATACCCCTAGTGTGCCGTCCCGGGCCCGTCCCATCGCCCACGCCTCGGCGGCTCGGCGCCGGCTTCGTATATGCTTGGACGGTCGGCCGGATCCGGCCGGGAATCACCCTGGAAACGCCATGTCCGTCGCCTTCAACGCCGTCGAAGCCGCCGCGGCCCTGCTCGCCGGCCACGCCCATCGCACGCCCGTGCTGACCTCGCATGCCGTGGACGCGCGCACCCGTGCCTCCGTGTTCTTCAAGTGCGAGAACTTCCAGCGCATGGGCGCCTTCAAGTTCCGCGGCGCCTACAACGCCCTCGCCCGCCTGCCGGACGAAGCGCGCCGGCGCGGCGTGGTCGCCTATTCGTCGGGCAACCATGCCCAGGCGGTGGCCCTGGCCGGCCGTCTGCTGGGCATCGCCGCCACCATCGTGATGCCCACCGATGCGCCGCGCGTGAAGCTCGAGGCCACGCGCGGCTACGGCGCCCGCATCGTGACCTACGACCGCGCCACCCAGAAACGCGAAGACATCGCCGCCGAATTGGCCGCTCGCGAGGGCCTGACCACCATTCCGCCGTTCGATCATCCCGACATCATCGCCGGCCAGGGCACCGCGGCGCTGGAGCTGCTTCGCGAGACCGGCCCGCTCGACTACCTGCTGGTTCCGTGCGGCGGCGGCGGACTGCTGTCGGGTTCGGCCATCGCCGCCAGCGGCTGCGCACCGGGCATCAAGGTCGTCGGCGTCGAGCCGGCCGCCGGCGACGATGTCACCCGCTCCTTCCGCAGCGGCACCCTGCAGACCGTCGACAATCCGGACACCATCGCCGACGGCGCGCGCACGCAGTCGGCGGGCAAATACACCTTCCCGCTGATCCTGTCTTATGTCCACGACATGTTGACGGTTACCGACGATGAGCTGCTGCGCACCATGTTCTTCCTGATGGAGCGCATGAAATTCGTGCTCGAACCAACCGGCGCGCTGGGTGCGGCGGCACTGCTGTCGGGCAAGGTCGACGTGCGCGGCAAGCGCGTGGGCGTCATCATCTCCGGCGGCAACGTCGACCTGTTCGCGCTGGCGCCCCACCTGGCCCGGGGACGCTCCGCCTACGGCGAATAGCCGCCGGCTCAGGGCCGGGGCGGGAGATGGACGCCAGCCTGCGCGGCGGACACCGCCGCCACGGCATCCTGCTGCGAGGGCACCGCGGCCTGGGCGGGACGGAAGGTCACGACCGTCATCAGCAACACCGCGATCGCCAGATCGCGGCGCGGCGTCTCGTAGCGTTCCGAGCGAAACCGCTTGAATCCCCAGAGGACCAGCACGATGAAGCCCCCCATCAGCGCAGCCGCCAGAAACGCCCCCGCGTACTGCGCCAGCACCGGCACCCGCTCGCTGAACGGCCCCTCCGGCAAAGGCCCGCGCAAGGCGCTGGACACCAGGAACATCAACCCCAGCGCCCCCGCCAGCGCCCCCCACGACAAATCCCGATCGACGAAAAACTTCACGGCAGGCCCACCCAAGGAATAAGCCGGAAGTGTAAAGGAAGCCCACCTCCTTGCGGCCTTCGGCCGCTCCCCCTCAAGGGGGCGGCGCTGGCGGACCGGCAAAGCCGGATCCGCGGCGCCCTGGATCTAGTGAGAGTTTCTTAAGTTGCGGCACCGTTGCTACCGCTGGCAGCCAGCGAAGCACAGGCGCCCCACCCCAAGACAACGGCCCTAGACCCAGGATGCGGTGGATCCGGCTCCGCCGGTCCACCCGCATCGCCCCCTGGGGGGCGCCCGTAAGGGCGTAGGGGGGGGCCTCTACGGCCAGGCCGAATACGTCAGGTCCTCGCGGGCCGCCGATTCCAGCATGCGCCGCCGGTAGCTGCCGGGCGGCTCGCCCATGTGGCGCTTGAAGAAGCGATTGAAGTGCGCGGTGTCGCGAAATCCCAATCCATAGGCCACCTGCGCCACCGGCAGCGGAGACTGCTGCAGTCGCACCCGCGCCTCTTGCAACAGGCGCCCGTGCACCACTGCCAGGGGACCGCACCCGGCGCTGCGCATGGCCGCCGCATGCAGCCGCCGTTCGGTCACGCCCAGGGTGCGGGCATAGCGGGAGATGGGCCAGTGCTCGCGAAAGTGCAGCTCCACCACCCGCAGGAAGCGCTGGAACACGACCGAACCGGGCCGATCCCCGGTGGGCGCTTCCGGATCGATGTCGCTCATGCGCCATAGGTGGGTCAGGACGATGGCGAGGTAGGCGGCCACAATGCCGGCCGCGCCCTTGGCACCCTGGCGCAGTTCGTGGTTCACCGCCTCGAACACCGGGCGCAGCATGTCCACGCCGGAAGTCATTTCATCCGGGCCGATGTGCAGCAGCCGGTCCGCCACATTGCGCAGGGCCGCGGCATGCTGGCTGGCCGAAGATGCGCGCGACACCAGTTCTTCGGCAGCCGACAGCATGTATCCCGCGCCGCCCGCCTCCAGCCGGACCGACTGCGCCATGCCCGGCGGCAGCCACGCCAGGCACGGCGCGCGCAGCGCGAACTGGCCGTGCCGCAGGACCGCGAGCCCTTTGCCGGAGGTCAGCAGCAACGCGTGGCTGCGGCCCTGGCGCCGCGCGGCCTCGACCACCCACTCGCGAGGCGCCAGCGCGGGCACCATCGATTCGCCGTCGATCAGCGTGGCCAGCGGCGTGTCGCCGGCGTCCGCATGCCCCGCGGGGGCGGGTGGGAGGGAAGTCGTCATGTTGCTCCTGAGAAGGTCCGCGGAAAAGTGCAAGTATTCGTCCGAATTAGTCAATGCCTGCAACTTTACACGGCCTTGTCCCCTGGCCAGAATCTGCAGGTCGCTACAACAAAACTCTGCGATTGTTACAAAATAACCAGGAGACAACCATGCTCACCTCGTCCCTGAAGTCCCTGCGCCTGCTGGGCGCGGCCGCGGCACTCTCGGCCTTCTCGCTCGCTCCCCCGGCTGCCGCCCAGGATGCCGTCACGATCGGCTATGCGGTCTCCAAGACCGGCGTCAATGCCGGCGGCACGGGCATCACCACGATTCCCAACTACAAACTGTGGGTCCACGAGGTCAATGCGGCGGGCGGCTTGCTGGTCGGCGGCAAGCGGTTGCCCATCAAGGTCATCGAGTACGACGACCGCTCCAGTTCCGAGGACGTCGTGCGCGCCGTCGAGCGGCTGATCACCCAGGACAAGGTCGACTTCCTGCTGCCGCCGTGGTCGACCGCCATGAATCTGGCGGTCGCCCCGACGTTCCACCGCTACGGCTATCCGCTGCTGGCCGGATCCGCCGTGACCGAGCGCGCGCCCGAGCTGGCCAAGCGCTGGCCCAACAGCTACTGGCTGCTGGGCACCGGCTCGCAGTACGCCGAAGCGCTGGTCGACCAGCTCGCCAGCCTGCGCAAGGCAGGCAAGATCGGCGATTCCGTCGCCATGGTTTCCATCGCCGACGGCTTTGGCATCGAACTTGCCACCGCCGCGCGCGCCGCCTTCAAGAAAGCGGGCTTCAAGGTCTCCTACGCCAAGACCTATCCTGTGGGCACGCAGGACCTGGCACCCATCGTGACCGAGGTCAAGAACCTGAATCCCGACGTCTTCATCGCGTTCAGCTATCCGCCCGACACCATGGCGATTACCGACCAGGCACGGTTGCTCGGCTTCAATCCCAAGGTGTTCTACACCGGCGTGGGCACCGCCTTCCCCTTGTACAAGAACCGCTTCGGCCAGAACGTCGAAGGCGTGGCGAGCCTGGGCGGCATCGATGCCAACAGCCCCGCGGTCAAGGCCTACATCCAGCGCCACAAGGAAGTGACGGGCGCCGAACCCGACCGCTGGGCCAGCCTGGTCACCTATGCGGGGCTGCAAGTGCTGCAACAGGCCATCGAAAAAGCGGGAACGCTGGATCGCAAGGCGGTATCCGCCAAGATCGCCAGCGAGGAGTTCGATACCGTGCTGGGGCGCATCAACCTCAAGAACCACATGATGCCCAACGTCTGGACCCTGGGCCAATGGCAGAACGGCGAGTTCGTCGGCGTGGAACCCGCCGACCACGCCGGCGCCGCCAAGCTGGTCTTCCCCAAGCCCGCCTGGCAGCCCGCCGCCGCGCGCTGACCCCTAAACCGCCGTCCGGCCTTTGCAGCCGGGCGGCGAGCCACAGGAATTCCGTATGTTCATCGATGCACTTTTCTCCGGCATCACGCTGGGAGGCATGTACGCGCTCGTCGCCATGGGGCTCACGCTCCAGTACGGCGTCTCGCGCATCATGAATCTGGCCTATGGCGAGTTTCTCGTCGCCGCGGCCTTCTGCGCCTACCTGCTGATGCTTTCGTTCCAGGTTACCCCGCTGTGGGGGCTGCTGATCATCGTCCCGGCCGCATTCGCGCTCAATTGGCTGGTCTACCGCTTCCTGCTCACGCCGCTGGTCAAGCGCGCCAAGACGCGGGCGGCGCTGGAGGTCGACAGCATCCTCGCCACCTTCGGCCTCCTGTTCATCGTGCAGGGCGTGATGCAGGTCATTTTCGGCGGTAACTACCACAGCTACTCCTATCTCAATGAACCCGTGCGCATCCTCGATTCGGTGGTGGCCCTGAACAGGCTGCTGGCGCTCTCCTTCGCGGCGGTGTTCGGCATAGGCTTCTACCTGGCGCTGACTCGGACGCGGCTGGGCACGGCCATCCGCGCGGTGGCGGTCGATCCCGTCGCCGCCCGCCTCGTCGCGATCGACGTGCGCTGGGCCGCGGCACTGGCCTTCGCCGCGGGCGGCGCGCTGGCGGCCGCCGGCGGCGTGCTGGTCAGCATGTTCCTGACGTTCAACGCCAACATGGGCGTGATCTTCACGATGAAGGCATTGATCGTGATCATCATGGGGGGCGTGGGCAACGTCCTGGGCGCCCTGGTGGCCGGCCTGCTGCTGGGCGTGGCCGAGTCTTTCATCGCCACCTATGTCGACCCCGGCCTGACCATCGCCGTGACCTACGGCGTGTTCCTGCTGGTGCTGCTGGTGCGGCCCACCGGCCTGTTCGGGAGGGCGGCGCGATGACATCCCTGCGCACTCCCCTGCTCTTCGGCGCGATCGCCGTGGCCGTGCTGGCCGTCGTGCCGCTGGTAGCCGACGGCTATGGCCTGTCGCTGGCCATCAACATCCTCAACTATGCGGTGCTGGCCACGGCGTGGACCATGTTCTCCGGGCCGACTCGCTACGTGTCGCTGGCCACGGTGGCGTTCTTCGGCATCGGCGCCTATACCGTGGCGGTGCTCGGCGACGCCCTGCCCTGGCCCGCGGTGCTGGCCGCGGCCGCGCTGGTCGGCGTCGCGGTGGCGTTCGTGGTGGGCCTATCCACCCTGCGGCTGGCCGGCGTCTATTTCGTCATCTTCACCTTCGGGCTGACGGAACTGATCCGCCAACTGGTTACCTGGTACGAAGTCAACGTCTCCAACTCCATCGGCCGGTACGTGTTCCTCGACATTACCCAGGAGCAGATCTACTGGCAGTTGCTGGCCCTGGGCGCGGTGTTGTTCCTGGCCACCCTGTTCCTGGGCCGGTCCCGGCTGGGCTTCGCGCTGCGCATCATCGGCGCCGACGAAACGGTGGCACGCCATTGCGGCATCGACACCACCCGCGCCAAGGTGCTGCTGTTCGCCCTGAGCGCCGTCTTCATGACGCTTGCCGGCGCGATCATGGCGCCTCGCTGGACCTACATCGATCCGGCCATCGCGTTCAATCCGGTCACGTCGTTCCAGGTGCTGATCATGGCCCTGCTCGGCGGCGTGCAGCGCCTCTATGGCCCGCTGCTCGGCGTGATACCGCTGGCGCTGCTGTTCGAATACCTGGGCGCGAACTTCCCGAATCACTACAGCATCCTGCTGGGAGCCGTGTTCATGGTCATCGTCTATCTGCTGCCCAACGGCGTCGTCGGCCTGGCCGAACGGCTGCGCCGCACCGCTTCGCCAGCCGCCCCGGCGGGCAAGGAGGTCGCATGAATACGACCGCTCCCGCTACGGGAAGCTCGCCCCCCCTGCTTCGCATCTCCGCGCTGCGCAAGACTTTCGGCGGCCTGACCGCCGTCAGCGACCTCGGCTTTTCGGTCGCGGCCGGCGAGATCGTGGGATTGCTGGGACCCAACGGCTCGGGCAAGACGACGGTCATGAACCTGATCTCCGGCGCGCTGTCGCCTGACGCGGGCGAGATCGTCCTCGCGGGCCATCCGATCGCCGGCAAGGCGCCGCACAAGGTGGCGCACGCGGGCGTTGCGCGCACCTTCCAGCTCGTGCGGGTGCTGGGCGAGATGAATGCCGTCGAGAACGTGGTCGCCGGACTCGCCTTTTCGCGGCGGCCGCTCTGGGGCGCCGAGGCCGCCTCGCGCGCCCGCGAGCTGCTGGCCCGGGTGGGACTGGCGCGCCATGCGCGGACGCTCGCGGGCGACCTGACCTACATCGACCAGAAACGGCTGGAGCTCGCGCGCGCCCTGGCGCTGTCGCCGCAGTTGCTGCTGCTGGACGAGTGGCTGGCCGGCCTGAATCCGTCCGAGCTGCTGGAGGGCATTGCCCTGGTCCGTTCGCTGAAAGAGGAAGGCGTGACCATCGTCCTGGTCGAGCACGTCATGGACGCGGTGCATTCGCTATGCGATCGCTGCGTCGTCATGAACGCCGGCGCCAAGATCGCCGAGGGCACGCCCGCCACCGTACTGGCGGACCCGGAAGTGGTCCGCGCCTACCTGGGAGACGCCGGTGCTTGAAGTCTCTAATTTGTCGGTCGCCTACGGCAAGCACTCGGCGCTGCGCGAGGTCGCGCTATCCGTGCAGCCGGGCGAGATCGTGGTGATGCTCGGCGCCAACGGCGCGGGCAAGAGCACGCTCCTGAAGGCCGTTGCCGGCCTGGTCCCGCATGACGGCCGCGCGGTCGTGCGGCTCTCGGGCAAGGACATCGCCGCGCTGCCGGCGCACCGGATCGTGGAGCTCGGCATCGCGCTCGTGCCCGAGGGACGAGGCATCTTCGGCGATCTGACCGTGCGCGAAAACCTGCAGCTGGGCGCCTACGCCCGCCGCGCGCGCGGAGCCGAGCACGAGACGCTGGAACGCGTGCTGGCCCTCTTCCCCCGCCTCGGAGAACGCCTGCGGCAGACTGCCCGCACCATGAGCGGCGGCGAACAGCAGATGGTGGCCATCGGCCGGGCGCTGATGTCCCGGCCCGAGATCCTGCTGCTGGACGAACCGTCGCTGGGATTGTCGCCGTTGATGAGCGCCGAGCTGTTCAAGTCCCTGTCCGCCGTCCGGGAGACCGGCGTGGGCATCCTGCTGGTCGAGCAGAATGCCCGCCTGAGCCTGGCCATCGCGCAGCGGGGCTATCTGATCGAAAACGGGGCCGTCGCCGGCGAAGGCCGGGCCGACGCGCTGATGAGCGACCCGGCTGTCCAGAAAGCCTACCTCGGCATGGCGGCCGCCACCTGATCCGAATCCGGCAGCCCTTGCCGGCCGCCTTCACTGGAGCCTCATTCATGTTCGACATCAAGCTGCTGATCGACAACGAAGACCGCGATGCCGCGGCAAGCGCCACCTTCGTGCGGCGCGACCCGGTGACCGGCGCGGAAAGCACCCGCGCCGCTGCCGCCACGGTAGCCGATGCGCGGGCCGCGGCCGATGCCGCCGCCGCGGCCTTTCCCGCCTGGGCGGCGCTTGCGCCGAACGAGCGGCGGCGGCTGCTTAACCGCGCCGCCGACCTGCTCGAGAACCGCACGCCCGAATTCATCGACCGCATGATTGCCGAAACCGGCGCCACCCGAGGCTGGGCCGGCTTCAACGCCCATCTTGCGGCGGGCATCCTGCGCGAAGCCGCGGCGATGACCACGCAGATCTCCGGCGAGGTCATCCCGTCCGACGTGCCCGGCAGCCTGGCGATGGCCGTGCGCCAGCCGGTGGGGGTCGTCGTTGGCATCGCTCCCTGGAACGCCCCCATCATCCTGGGCACCCGTTCCATCGCCATGCCACTGGCCTGCGGCAACACGGTCGTGTTCAAGGTCTCGGAACTCTGCCCCGCCACGCATCATCTCATCGCCGACGTGCTGCGTGAGGCCGGCCTGCCGGCCGGCGTGGTCAACGTCGTCTCCAACGCGCCGGATGACGCGCCGGCCGTGGTCGAGGCGCTGGTCGCCCATCCGGCGGTGCGGCGGGTCAATTTCACCGGCTCGACGCGCGTGGGCCGCATCATCGCGCAGACGGCGGCGCGCTACCTGAAGCCGGTACTGCTCGAATTGGGCGGCAAGGCGCCGCTGCTGGTGCTGGACGACGCGGACCTGGACGCCGCGGTCGACGCGGCGGCGTTCGGCGCGTTCATGAACCAGGGGCAGATCTGCATGTCGACCGAACGGCTGGTGGTGGACGACGCGGTGGCCGACGCGTTCGCGGCCAAGTTCGCCGCCAAGGCCGCCGCCCTGCCCGCCGGCGACCCGCGCCGCGACGACGTCGTGCTCGGCGCGGTGGTGACGGCGGAAGCCGTGCAGCGCATCCGCCGGCTGATCGACGACGCCGTGTCCAAAGGCGCCAAGCTCGTCGCCGGCGGCCAGATCGAGGGCAACATCATGGCGGCCACGGTCCTCGACAAGGTCACGCCGGCCATGGAAATCTACGGCGAGGAGTCCTTCGGGCCGGTGGTCTGCATCGTGCGCGTCAGCGGCGTGGAGGAAGCGATCCGGGTCGCCAACGACAGCGAGTATGGGTTGTCGTCGGCCATTTTCAGCCGCGACATCGCGCGGGCGATGGAGGTGGCCAAGCGCATCGAGAGCGGGATCTGCCACATCAACGGCCCCACGGTGCACGACGAGGCGCAGATGCCGTTTGGCGGCGTCAAAGCCAGCGGCTACGGACGCTTCGGCGGCAAGGCCGGGATCAACGAATTCACCGAGCTGCGCTGGATCACGGTGCAAACGACGCCACGGCATTATCCATTCTGAATCCCCGCTGGCCGCTGCGCGAGAGCAAAAAAAATGCCGCCCCGAAGGGCGGCATTTTTCAACGCGTCGCGGCTCAGGCGGCGGCCGGAGCCGGGGCGGCTTGCTGCTCGGCGGCGGCCGGTGCGGCAACCGGAGCGACAGCCTTCTTGCGAACCACGCGCTTGGCGGCGGGCTTCTTCGCAGCGGGCTTGACCGCAGGCTTGGCGGCCGGCTTGACCGGCTTGGCAGCCTTGGCGGCGGGCTTGGCGGCAGCCTTCTTGGCCGGCGCGGCCGGGGAAGCGGCCTTGGCTTTCTTGGCAGCAGGCTTCTTGTCGCCTGCGGCCACGACAGCCTTGGCCTCTTTCAGAGCGGCCTTGACGGCCTTCTCGTAGAGGCTCACGCGTTGCGCGGCATCCTTGCGAGCCTTCTCCGAACGCTCCAGCGCCTTCTTGGCGGCTTCGCCCAGACGCACGGCGGCGGCTTCGAGCTTCACCAGCACGCCCGATCCGGCCGACTTGGCCGGAGCGGCTTTCTTGGCGACCTTCGCGGCCGGCTTCTTGGCTGCCGGTTTGGCAGCGGCCTTAACGGATTGCGATTTCTTAACCATATCAATCTCAAAAAGTCGAGGCCCGAAGTGTTAATGGTGCTCTGAACAATGTCAACCCTTTTGGCCGCAAAAACACGTCGGCGACGATTTTTTTTTGCGACACGCAATGCGGTCACGCATGCAGGCTTTGTTCCGGCGTTACGTCGATGGCGTCGCCGTCGAAGCGTGCGATCAGCGCGACGTGCCGGCTTTCATCGTCGCGGCCGCAATACCCCAGGTCAATAAGCCGCACGCGGCGGCGAGCATGCCCACGGCTACGACGGGCGCGATCGGAAGCACCCCCACCGCGGTGCTTCCCAGCGCACCGCCCAGCATCTGCGAAGCTCCCAGCACGGCGGCGCCCACACCGGCCATCGCTCCCGCGTCCTGCAATCCCAAGGCATAGATGGCCGGCATCACGAAGCCGCCAAAGAACAGGCTCGCCGCCATCGCCGCGACGAACAGCGCGACTTCCCACCACTGCCCGTGCGCATCGCTCAAGACCAGGCCAACGACCAGCGCCACGACACCGGCGCAGGCTGCGCCGCGCACGCCGGCGGCCAGGATCCGTTGCGGCGCGACGCCGCGCTGCGACAGGCGAGCGGTTGCGAGCGAACCGGCGAGCACGGCCGCCGAGGCGATGGCGAACGCGACCGCATAGGCGGCGCTCGAGATCCGCATCCTGTCGATCAACACGAACGGCGAACCACTGATGAAGACGAACATGCCGCAAAAGACCATGCCCAGCGACACTGCCAGGGCCAGCGCGTGCGGAAGGGAGATAAAGCGCCGGTACCCGGAAGGCGTACCGGAGGCGCCTGATGCGGAAGGCGCCTCCGGTGCACCGGCGGGCGCCTGCGCGGCCGATGCGCGCAACGCCTGCAGCCGGCCGCTGCGCAGGCGCGCCGCGACGATGCCGATCAACAACAGCCCCGCGCCGGCCAGCACGCCGAACAACCCGCGCCAACCGGCCAGGTGAATGACCAGCGCGCCGAGAAGCGGCGCAACGATGGGCGCCAGGCTCAATACCGCCACGATGAAGGATTGGATGGTGGCCCGCTGCTGTGGTTGCGGAAACACGTCGCGCACCAGGGCAATGCCGGCCACCGACGCAGCCGACGCGCCGAATCCCTGCAGCGCCCGCCAGCCGACCAGCGCCGCTCCGCCCTGCGCCAGCATGCAGGCAAGCGCCGCCACGACGTACACCACGAGGCCCGACAGGATGATGCGCAGCCGGCCATGGCGGTCGGACAACGGTCCCCACGCCAGTTGTCCGAAGCCGAAGGTCAGCATGAAGGCGCCTAGCGTGGCCTGCATCTGCGCGTCGGAGGCGCCCAATTCCGCACCGATGGCGGGTAGGCCTGGCAGGCTGATGTCGATGGACAGCGGCGGCAGGCCCGCAAGCAGGCCCAGCACGATGATGAATCCTACCGGCAAGGCGATGCGTGCCGGCGCTTGGCGCCTGTCGTCCACGGCGGGATCTCCTCGGGAAAAGCAAAAAAAGAGCACGCCACATGCATGGCGTGCTCCTTTATTATGCGGCGGCCTGAACGGCGCGGGATAGGTCCGCTAGCCTCCCAGATACGCTTCCACCAGGCGCCGGTCGCCCAGCAGCTCCTTGCCGCTGCCAGCCAGCGCGATCTTGCCGGTCTCCAGCACGTAGCCGCGGTGGGCAATCTTGAGCGCCTGCCTGACGTTCTGCTCGACCAGGAAAATCGTCAATCCCTGACGGTTGATCTCGCGCAAAGTGCGGAAGATCTCCTGGACGATGATGGGCGCCAGACCCATGGACGGCTCGTCCAGCAGCAGCACCCGCGGCTTGGCCATCAGGGCGCGGCCGATGGCGAGCATTTGCTGTTCGCCGCCGGACAGGTTGCCCGCCATGCCGTTCAGGCGCTCTTTCAGGCGCGGGAAAAGTTCGAACACGCGATCCAGGTCGGCGCCGACTTCACCCTTGTCGCGCCGCGTGTACGCGCCGAGCTCGAGGTTTTCGCGTACCGTCATCGTGGTCAGGATCGCACGCCCTTCGGCCACCTGCACGATGCCCCGGGAGACGATCTTGTGCGGAGCCAGCCGGGTTATGTCCTCGCCCTCGAACATGATCGTGCCGGATGCCTTGGGGACGAGGCCGGACAGCGCCAGCAGCGTGGTGGACTTGCCGGCGCCGTTGGCGCCGACCAGCGTCGTGATCTCGCCCTCGCGCAGTTCGAGGTCGATGCCCTTGACGGCGGCGATATGACCGTAGGACACCTCCAGCCCGGATACCTTGAGCAGCGGATTCATGCCTGCACCTCGTCCGCCACGTCGTCCTCCCGCCCCAGATAGGCTTCGATCACCATCGGGTTGTTGCGGATCTCCTCGGGCTTGCCTTCGGCGATGATGCGCCCGAAGTTGAGCACCGCGATGCGGTCGCACAGGCCCATCACGAAGCGCATGTCGTGTTCGATCATGAATATGGTGTAGCCACGGGACTTGATGTTCTCGATCTCGGCCATCAGGTCCACCTTTTCGCCGGTGTTCATGCCCGCCACCGGCTCGTCCAGCAAAAGCAGCCTGGGTTCGGTGGCCAGCGCGCGCGCCAGCTCGAGCTTGCGCTGGTCGCCATAAGAAAGATTGTCCGCCGTCTGGTGCGCCTTGTGCTCGAGCTTGACCCAGGACAGGAGCTCCAGGGCCCGTTCGCGCGCCCGGCGCTCCTGGGCGCGGAACCCCGGCAGCGATAGCAGCAGTCCCGCCGGCCCATAGTCGAGATGGCGATGCATACCCACCACCACGTTCTCGAGCAGCGACATTTCCTTGAAGATGCGGATGTTCTGGAACGTGCGGGAAATGCCCAGGCGCGTGATCTGATGCGGCTTGGCGCCGGCCAGGTCGCGGCCGTCGAACGTCATGCTCCCGCCCGAAGGCTCGAGCAACCCGGTGATCAGGTTGAACACCGTCGTCTTGCCGGCGCCGTTGGGCCCGATTAGGCCGAAGATGGTCCCTTGCGGAACCTCGATATTGACGTCCTGCAATACGTGCAGCCCGCCGAAATGCTTGGAGATGGATTGAAGCTTGAGCATGTCAGGTACCCCGCCGGCGGAACCAGCTGCGCAGCAGCGCCGGATCCCAGATGCCCTTGGGCAGGAACAGGACGATCAGGACCAGGATCACGCCGTTGATGACGAGCCGGAAATCGCTGAACGCACGCAGCGTCTCGGGCAGCAGCGTCAGGATCACGGCACCCGCCACCGGTCCGGCCAGGCTGCCGATGCCGCCCAGTATCGTCATGGTCAGGATCTCGACGCCGCGGTCGAATCCGTACTCATTGGGGCCGATGAAGAACGTCAGGTGCGCGTTGAGTGCGCCCGCCAGCCCCGCCAGCAGCGCCCCCAGGACGAAAGCGAGCATCTTGGTGTTGTTGACGTCGATGCCCATCAGGCCGGCCGCGGTCTCGTCTTCCTTGATGGCCTCGAAGGCGCGGCCGACCTTGGAGCGGCGCAGGCGGTACAGCACGGCCAGCGCCAGCACCACCGCCAGCGCGATATGCCACCACTGGGTCAGCTGGGGGATGCCGTTCAGCCCCAGCGCGCCGCCGGTCCAGGATTCCGTGTTGAGGATGACCACGCGGACGACCTCGCCAAACCCGAGGGTGGCCATGGCGAGGTACACGCCCGAGAGGCGCAGCGTGGGCTTGCCGATGACGAACGCGACCAGCATGGGGGCCGCCATGCCGCCCAGCAGCGCCACGGGGAAAGACATCTCGTAGTTCATGGTCAGGATGGACGCCGTGTACGCGCCTATCCCCATGAAGGCGGCATTGGCCATGGCCAGCATGCCGCACGAAAGCGTCAGGTAGATGGACAACGCCAGCAGCGCATTGGTGCCGAGGGTCAGCACGAGGTTGCTGTAGATCGCCCAGAAGTTATCGAACCATTCCATTTCTTTCTTCGCCCTTTATGCCTTGCGTTCCAGCACCTTGCCGAACAAGCCTTGCGGACGAACGAGCAGAATCAGGAACAACAGGCCGAAGGCCACGGCGTCGCGCATGGTGGACCCCACGTAGGCGACCGACAGCACCTCGGCGAACCCCAGGAACAGGCCGCCTATCATGGCGCCGCGGATGTCGCCCATGCCGCCCAGGATGATGACCGCGATGCCCTTGTGCAGCATGGGTTGCCCCATCAGCGGGAAGACCGCGTTGGAATACAGCCCGATCAGCACGCCCGCCACCCCGCCCAGCGCGGCGGCGGCGAACGAGGTGAGCAGGAACAGCCCTTCGACGTTGATGCCCAGCAGCGAGGCCGCCTTGGGCGACTCGGCGATGGCGCGCAGGCCCCGGCCGAGCTGGGTCCGTTTCATGATCACCATCAGCGCCGCCATCAGCGCGAACGACAGGAAAATGATGATGAGCTCGATCACCGTCATGTGAAGGCCGGCGATCTGGATGGCGTCGTCGGGCACGAGGCCGGCCGGGAAGCGCATGTTGGCCGCCCCGTAGATCCCCTGCATGCCGCTGTTGAGCGCGATGGCGACGCCTATGGTGGCGATCATGGGAATCAGGTGCGGCGCATTGCGCTTGCGCAGGCGCTTGAGGATGAGCACGTCGATCAGGATGCCGACGAGCCCGCTGCCCAACGCGGCGGCGGCGAGGGCCGCCCACAGCGGCAGGCCGAACTGGGAAACCAGTTGCAGCGCCACGTAGGCGCCCACCATGAAGACGGCGCCATGGGAAAGATTGATGACGCCCAGGACGCCGAACACCAGCGTGAAACCGAGCGCGAACAGGGCGTAAACGCACCCGAGCGAAAGCGCGTTGACGAGTTGTTGATGGAACATGGCACCCCCTACGCGCTTCGCGCGCCCTGTATGGTGAGCCCCCATCCGCTACGCGGCAGCCCCCCGAGAGGGCCGGGACTCGCCTCGGGGCGGCGCTGGCAGACCGGCGGAGCCGGATCCGCGGCGCCGTGAATCAGAGCAGCCCACCTTTCGTGGGACCGAATACAGGATCGAAGCAGCAAGGTTACAAGTGAAAAATGGGCGAGAGCCCTACTATTACAAAGGGCGCGGGAGTCCCGCGCCCTTTTCGGATCGCCGGCACGGAGCCGGCGGATTCCGCAGGTACCGATTACTTCTCGATGACGTAGCGGCCGCCGCGGGTGACCATCACGATGGGGGTCTGGACCGCATCGTAGCCGCCGGGCTTGCCGCCGGCGCCCTTGGCCTGGCGGAACTGGAAGGCTCCGGTGGCGCCGGTGATCTTCACCGCGGGCAGCGCCGCCTGCAGCGCCTGGCGGTCGTTCTGCACGTTGCCGGAGAGCTTCACCTTCTTCAGGGCTTCGGCCACGATGTGCATCGCGTCATAGGCCTGGGCGGCGAACTGGTCCGGCGCGATATTGTACTTGGCCTTGTAGGCGGCGATGAACTTGGTGTTCTCGGGCGTCGCGTTCTCGATGGACCAGGGGCTGCCCACCCACAGGCCGTCCGCCTTTTCCTTGGCGAGGTCGAATACCTTGACCGAGTTCATGCCGTTGCCGCCGATGAAGGGCACGTTCAGCCCGAGCTGGCGCGCCTGAACCATGATCGGGCCGCCTTCGGCAATCAGCGCCGACAGCACCACGGCGTCGGGATTGGAGGCCTTGATCTTGGTCAGCTGGGCCTTGAAATCGACGTCGCCCTTGGCGAAGGTCTCGGTGGTGGTGACCGGGATCTTCAAGTCCTCCAGCGCCTTCTTGAAGTTGTCGTAGCCGCTCTTGGTGAAGACGTCGTCGTTGCCGTAGAAGACGGCGACCTTCTTGATGTTGTTGTGCTTGGCCGCGACACGGATCGTCTCGGGCAGCACGTCGGCTTCCGTCACGGAATTGCGGAAGACGTAGTTGCCGATGGAGGTGATGCCGTCGGCGGTGTTGGACGTGCCGAACACCGGCGTCTTGGCGCCCTGGGCGATGGGATCGGCCGCCTGGGCCGAGTTGGACAGCGTCGGCCCGAAGATCAGCACGACCCGGTCCTGGAAAATCAGCTTCTTGAAGACGTTGATGGCTTCTTCTTTCTTGCCCTGTTCGTCTTCGATGACCAGCTTGATGGTATTGCCGTTGACGCCGCCCGCGGCGTTGAGTTCGTCGGCGGCAAGCTGGAAGCCATTGCGGATGGCAGCGCCGTACTGGCCGGCACCGCCGGACAGCGCCGCCGCCAGGCCGATCTTGACCTCGGCGGCCTGCGCGAAAGCGGCGACGCCCAGCGCGGCCGCGGCCACCAGCGATTGACTGAAAATGCGGTTCATAATTGATGTCCCTGAAGGCGTCGACTTTGCGCATGGGCTCCTGGGACGCGGGACTGCGTCAGCCGCATGCGCGGGCGACTTGGGGCGATATTCTACCGTTTCGGGCCATACCAGACGAGTCGAAAGGGTTTCCCCTAGCGGGAGACGGCGCTTCGACTATGCTTGGGGGCATCGCCCACGCAACCGCGTTTCGTTCCATCATGATCGCATCCCATACCCCATCTTCGGATATCTCGCCCGAGTGGAACCTGGCCGACATCGTCGAGCAGCTGCGCACCTCGCGCGAGATCGAGCACAAGATCCGCTACCTCGACCGCGTGCGCGAACTGCCCTCGCGCGAAGCGCTGGTCACCGTGCTGGACGGCCTGTCGGCGGCCCTGTTTCCGACCCACTACGGCCGCTGCAAGCTGACCGACGACAGCATCGATTACTTCGTCGGCAACACGCTCAACGCCACCCTCAACCTGCTCTGCGAGCAAGTCCGGCGCGCCCTGTATTTCTCGGAGGCCCCCGACACCCACGACCAGCAGGGCCTGCAGGTCAAGGCGATCGACATCACGCGCCGGTTCGCCGCCCAGCTCCCGGCCATCCGCGCGGTACTGGTCAGCGACCTGCATGCCGCCTACCAGGGCGATCCGGCCGCCACCAGCATCTCGGAGATCCTGCTGTCGTATCCGGGCATCAAGGCCATCATCCATTACCGGCTGGCGCATGCGATCCACAAACTGGGCGCGCCGTTCCTGGCCCGGCTGATCTCGGACATCGCCCATTCGACCACCGGCATCGACATCCACCCCGCGGCACAGATCGGCGCGAGCTTCTTCATCGACCACGGCACCGGCGTCGTCATCGGCGAGACCACCATCATCGGCGAACGCGTCCGCCTCTACCAGGCCGTCACGCTGGGCGCCAAACGTTTCCCCGCCGACCCGGACGGCAAGCTGACCAAGGGCATCGCGCGCCACCCCATCGTCGAGGACGACGTGGTGATCTACGCCGGCGCGACCATCCTCGGCCGCATCACCATCGGCCGCGGGTCCACCGTCGGCGGCAACGTCTGGCTGACCCAGAGCGTGCCGGCCGGCAGCAACGTCACCCAGGCCAAGAGCCAGGAAGATTGACGCCCGCTCGCCCGCGCCCCGCCCCCTCCAGGCGGCGCGCCGGCGGCCTTACTTTCCCGCCGGGCTCGGCCCCAGCCACGCCAGGTCGGCATCCTGCAATCCCACCAGCACCGCCCTGCCCCGCGCATCCACCCGCAGCGCGCCATAGCGGGCGCGGACATAGGCCTGCGCCATTCCCTCCTGGAAGTAGTACGCGTCCGTGACGATCCGCATCCGCCCATTGCGGACGGTATAGGCGAGCCGGCTCTCTCCTTCGGCCAGCGGCCCGCCCTCGTCCAGCCGGACCAGCGTGGCGCGGGTAGACCCCGCCTCGCGCCTGACCACAATCGCGCCCGCCCGGGGCAGCCGCTCGCCATAGCGCTGCCGCGCTTCATGCGCCACCGCCCAGTCCAGCGCCATGTAGTCACCCTGCATCAGCGACCGCGGGTCGACCGGGGCCAGTTCCAGCGACAGCAGCGTGCCATGGGCCAACAGCGATTCGTTGCGCCAGATCGACACGTTGACCGCTGCCAGCACCAGCGCCAGGCCGACGGCGATGAGCCAGCGTACCGCGCGCTCGCTCATGGTCCGGCCTCCCGCGCCCCGAGCCGGGACACGCCGCGCCAGGCCAGCAGCAACACCACTCCCAGCGCCAGCAGCATTGCCGCCTTGCGGGGCAGGGTCCAGTGCTGCGCGTAGTAGAACCAGCCGACGCTCCACAGCGCCACCATCAACCCGCCTTTCCACAAGGGCCCCCGGCCGCGGGAATAGCCCAGGACCGCGGTCAGCAGGCCGAACGCCACGCCCTGCGCCCATGCGCCCGCGAGGACGACCGCCAACGCCGCGCCGGTGGCCCAGCCCCGGGCAGGTTGCCCCGCAAGGGCCGACAGCCGCCAGGCGGCGAACGCCAGCGGCAAGGCCGCCAGCAAGGCGAGCCCCCAGGACACGGCGCGCCAGCCCGCGGGCGTCTCCATCCCCACTGCCGACCAAAGGCCGCTGGCCAGGCCCAGGGCCCAAAGCGCCAGCGTCGCGCCCCAGGCGAGCGGCGCCTGGCGCTCGCCCAGGCGATAGGCGAGGCGGGTTTCGGCCAGCCAGCAGATCGTGCAGGTCCACGCCGCCACCGCTGCGACAGGACTGGGCCAATCCAGCGCCCGTATCCCCCCTTCGGCGGCGAGAAACGCCGCCGCCACGCCGAAGGTGCGGGCAGTCCTGTCGGGCATGGCGACCGCCAGTGCGGCGCCGGCCAGCGCCGCCACGGCCCACGCCTGGGCGGCGGATAGCCAAAGCCCGGCGGCGACGGCGATCGCGCCATAGCCGGCGAGGCACAGGCTCAATGCGAACTGCGCCCGCAGCTCGGAGACCTCGCCCCGGAACAGCACGCCGGCGGCAAGCACCAGCAGGACGCCGGCCACGGCCAGACTGCGCTCGTCGAAGGGATCCGGCACGACCAGTCCGAGGAACACCAGCAGCAACAGCCCGCCCAGCCAGCCGCACACGGCCAGCATGGCCCGCACGTGCCAGGGCGCCGGCGGACCGTCGGCCGGATTGCCGGGGGGCGCGCCGTCGACCAGGCCGCCGGCATGGAGCTGCCTCCAGATCGACTCGAATCCGGGCCTGGATGGGGCCCCGTCTGGCCGTACGGGCGGCCGGGTTGGAGCGCTCATTCAGCTCCCCACCGCGCCTGCAGGCGCCGCAGCCACACGGCCGCCCCGGCCGACGCCAGGACCAGGAATACGCCGATGACGAGCACGCCCAGCTCCCCTCCGTTACCTTCGGACAGCAGACGCAACAGCACGGCCGTCGCGACCACGATGGCGGCCATGCAGCAGAGGGTGAGCATGAGCAGGTCGCGGCGCCGGCGGTAGAAAAGGAAACCGCCTGCCAATGCCAGCAACATCGCCGCGCGCGTCACCCAGTATCCGGCTCCCGCGTTGCGGCCGCCGTCCAGGATTGCCCCGGCCAGCCCGACCACGACGATGGCCAGCAGCAGCGTGCCGGCCAGGCGCGGTAGCAGGCGCCCCGCCCCGCCTTCGGCCAAGCGGGCGCTCAGCCGCTCCGCCAGCGCCGCGGCGGCAAGATCGAGCCAGAACAGCGTGGCATGCGGCCCGCCGTCTCCCGCGAGGGCATCCACCAGGAACGGCGAAAAGCGGCCCGCATAGAGCTGCGCGGCCAGGTTCGCCAACACGAGCAGGAGCACCCAGGCGGCCGCCGAACGCGAGGCCGCCACCCATGGAAAAATGAGCACCGCCCACGCCAGGAACAGTTGGTAGTTGTCCGCGCCGCTCTGGTAGCGCTGGCCGACGTAGGCCAGCAGCGCGCCGCAGGCGATCATGGCGAACAGCAGGGCCACCCGCCCGCCGGCGCGAGCCGTGCCCAGACGCCAGGCCAGTCCCGCGGCAGCCACCAGCACGGCTTGCAGCAGCGCGAACTTGGCGATCGGCGGCCACGCCTGCCAATTGAAGGCGACGAAGAAAATGACGGCCGCGGCGCAGGCCAGCGCCCCGCCGTAGGCGCAGAGGCGTTCGAGGAACCCGCGCCAGGCCCGCGCATCGGGCAGCACGCCCGCCAGCCGCAGGCCTTCCTCGGCCGCGGCGGCCGGGATCCGGCGCCGTTGCGCCAGTTGCAGGAACCGTTCGCGGACGTGATCCCGGGCGCTCAATGGGATTCGGGAGCCGCCGCGCGGGCATGGCCGAAGAATCGGCCCAGTTCCCGCGCCAGCTCGTTCAGGGCGGCCATTTCCTCGGGCGGTATCTTGCGTGCCAGTTCGGCGCTGTTCCAGTCGCCGTAGATCAACGCGACCGTGTCCTTGTCGGCGCGCACGGGCAGCAGCACGAAGGCATGGGAATCGGGGACGACCTCGCGGAACCAGCGCGGGATATGCACGCTGAACTTGGGATCGCAGGCGTTCTCGATGAAGATTCCCACGGAATTGGTGATGGCCAGGTGGAAGACATCCACCGAGAATATCTCATTGAAGCGCAGTTGGGGCAGCAATTGCTCGATGCCGCGCCCGAATCCCAGCCGCGCCTCGAAGGTATGGCGGCGCGGATCGCGGACGAAAACGATGGTGCGCGAGAACTGCATGCCCGCCAGCATGGCCTCGGAGGCCATGGCAAGCACCGGCCCCAGGTTGTGCTCGGAAGGCAGCGAGCGCAGGTCGCGCATGCCCTCGCGCAACGTGCGTTCGGCGTTGTGCGAACCGCCCTGGGACGACTCGGCGTGCAGGTCGTCGATTTCCTGGATGAAACGCTGGCTCGCCCGTTCGCGGGTCAGCTGCTCCATGATGTCGTACAGCGGCCCCGGCGCGACCGACAGCGCCCGCGCATAGCGCTGCACCGTCTCGCGCATGCGGCGCTCGCGCAACTCGACGTCCCCGCCGGCGATAGTCATGCTGCGGGACATCTGGACCGAAAACGTCGCCACCGCCTGCAGCCAGCGGTCGTGGTCCAGTACGCCCTCCTGGTCAGGCGGCACCGAGGACGGGTCGAACGGCTGCATTCCGCGCCGTATCACCGCCGGAAGGCCCCAGCGCTCGGCCGCGTCCTCGCCGAGCTCCTCGAAATTCACGCCCAGTACCTCGGCCGCCACCTCGTCCTCGGTGCGGCGGTATTCGAGCGCGTGCTCGCGGATCCGGGTCCATTCGTTCTCGAGATAGAAGATGCACAGCAGCTTTCCGAGCTGGCGCATCAGCGTGCAGACCACCGCCTCTTCGCTCGCCAGCACCTCGCGCGTCTCGCATACCTTGCGCGCCACGCAGCCGGCCAGCATGGCGCGGTTCAATTCGAGCTTGGCATCGAGCCGCTGCAACTGCAGGTGCGATTGCTGGAAATGGTCCACCAGCTTGAGCCCGAGCACGAGATGGCCCACGGCCTCGATGCCGAGCACCACCAGCGCCCGGGACACGGTGGTGATGTTGCCGCCGAATGCCATGTACATGGCGGAATTGGCGAGGCGGATGACGCGCTGCGTGAGCGTGAAGTCTGACAGGACGATCTGGACCAGCGCGGTAATGTCGTAATCGTCGGCCTTCATGGCCGAGATGGTGGCGCGCAGGGAGTCGGACAGCAGCGGGAAATCGCCGCGCTCGTTGATGCGCGACCATAGCTTGCGGGTCAACGCATGGCGTTGTTGGATATCCGGCATGGAAAGGATCAGGTGGTGATGTCCGGCTCAGCAGTCCAGCGGCAGCAATTCGCCCGTTTCGAACTTGTGCGCCAACTCGGTAATGGGCAGGGCCTTGCAGACCAGCCAGCCCTGGATCAGCTCGCAGCCGCTGGAGACCAGCAGCTCGCGTTGGGCCTCGGTTTCCACGCCTTCGGCCACCAGCGCCAGGCCCAGCGTGCGCGCCAGCCCCACGATCGCGGCAACGATGGCCTGGTCGTTGCGCGACACCGGCAGGTTGCTGATGAAACGGCGGTCGATCTTGAGCGCGGCGAGCGGAAAGCTCTGCAGATAGGCCAGGCTGGAGTAGCCTGTGCCGAAATCGTCGACGGCGAAGCGCACGCCCAGGTCGGTCAGCTCTTCCAGCAGCAGCTTGGCATGGTCGGGGTCCTCCATCAGCACGCTTTCGGTGATCTCGAGCACGATGCGCCGAGGCGCGAGCCCGGTCAGCTTGAACGCCTCGCGCACCGCCGCCGGAAACCGCTTGTCGCGGAATTGCTGGGCGGAGACGTTGACGGTGGCGTACTGCAAGTGGATGCCTCGCGCATCCCATTGCATGAGCTGCATGCAGGCATTCTTGAGCGCCCAGCCGCCCAGGAAATTGATCAGTCCGGCCGACTCGGCCAGCGAGATGAAGACTTCCGGCGATACCGGCCCCAGCACAGGGTGGTGCCAGCGCATCAGCGCCTCGATGCCGGCCACGCGACCGCTGCGAGCCTCGACGATGGGTTGGTAATACAGGGAGAACTCGCCGTTGCGGATGCCGCTGTGCAGGTCGGACTCGAGCTTGAGCGTATCGGGCCGGTTGCCCGCCGCGCGCCGCTCGTAGAAGGCGAAGCTGTAGCCGCGGTTGCGGCCCGCCTGCGCCAGGGCCTCGTCCACGTGATGCAGCAACTGGTCGCTGCCGTTGGCCGGGTCCGGGAACAGCACGGCGCCGATGCGGACCGACAGTTGCAGCGTCTGCCCCTCGTGCGAATATGGAAGCTGGATCGCGTCGGAAATGCGGCGGGCGAACTCCTCGACGTAGTTGCGGTCGGGAACGTCGCGCAGCAGGATCAGGAAGGCGTCGCTGTAGCAGCGCGCCACGAACTCCCGCGCGTGGCAGGCGTTCTTGAGGCGAAGTGCCGTCTCGTGCAAGATGCGGTCGCCGGCCTCGTAGCCGAACGCCTGGTTCACCCGGTGGAACTCGTCGATGTCGATCTGCATCAGGGCCACGCGAAAGCCCTTGTCCAGCGCCTCCTGCTTGGCCCGCTCGATCTCGTGGCGGGCCGAGGCGAGGTTGTCCAGCCCCGTCAGCACGTCGTGGTACATGGCGTAGGTCAGGCACTGCTCGTTGTCGGCCCATGCCGAGACGTCGTGCCCGACCACCGTCAATTGCCCCGGGTCGGCCGCGTCCGGCGAAATGCGCAGTTCCACCAGGCGCGGATAGGTCAGCGTCTTGATCAGGTGCAGCGTGCACTTCTGCACCTCTCCGGTCAGGTGCGCCTGCTTCAGGCAGGCGTCGAGCAGGGGCGCGTCTTCCTGGGGAACCAGATCGCGCAAGGTGATGATGCGCAGGTATTCGCGGTGGTAACCGATGAACGCCAGCCCCGGCGCCGAAATGTGGAGGAACCGGCCCTGCTGGTCGATGCGCGCGAAAAAATCGATAGCGTGCTCGAAAGAGGAGATCGAATCGGCGCGAACGCGGTCTAAGGTGTCAAGTCGCATGGAGGGACGGGCTCAGGGGAGATCCGGAGCCACGCTTGGACAGCAGGAGGATAGCGGGGCTTGCTCTCCGGTCAACGTACTTGTTCCGTAGTTAACGGCGATTCCGGCGCCAAATTGAGATGCGCGGCGATCCGAAAAGACCCCTATTCATGCCTCTCTTCCGGCGCCGACCGCCCGCGACAAAGCCTTGACAAGATCGGTTTGCGTAATGATGCCCGCCAGTTTCCGCTCTTCGTCGATGATCGGGATGTGGTGATGGCCGCCTTCCGCAAAGAGCGGAACCAGCTCGATCACGTAGCGGCCGGCGCTGATCACCCGCACCTGGCGGGTCATGATTTCGGCGATGACGCCTGGCCGCCCCGCCGCTCCTCCCAGGCCGATCAACGCGCGCAGCCGGCCGCCCAGCCCCTCGGGCCGGTCCATGTCCAGTTGCCGCATGAAATCGGCCACCGTGACGATCCCGACCAGGCTGCTTCCCTTGTCCACCACCGGCAACGCCTTGACGCGGTGCCGGCGCATCAGCGACCAGGCCTCCTTCAACGGCATCTCTGGCGTCGCGACCACCGGTCCGGGCGTCATGATGTCCCGGCAGCGCAGCTCGCCCAGGTTGCGGCGATAGGCGGCCATTTCGGCGTGATGCAGCAGCTCTTCCAGGTCATCGCGGCTGACGTCCAGCACCTGGTTGTAGTGCGCCAGCGCGGCATCGAGATCGGCCGAGGTGAAGCGCGACCGCTGGCCGCTCGACGGGGCCGCCTGGGCATGGGGATAGCGCCGGCCCGTCAGGCTGTTGTAGGCCAGTCCCGCCATGACCAGCAGTACCGAATTGGTAAGCACGGGGAACAGCGCGAACTGATAGTCGGCCGCATGGGCGAGCACGGCCGTCAAGGCTGCCGCCCCGCCCGGCGGATGCAGGCAGCGCAGCGCCAGCATGGCGGCGATGGCCCCGCCCACGGCCAGCGCCGCCGCCAGCGCGGGATCGCCGACGTACCGGACGCAGGTGATGCCCACCAGCGCCGACAGGGTATTGCCTCCGATCACCGACCAAGGCTGGGCCAAGGGACTGGCCGGGACCGCGAACACCAGGACGGCGCTCGCGCCCAGTGGCGCGACCATCCAGGCCGTGGCCGCCCCCTCCCCCGCCATGAGCCGGCAGGCCCAGGCCGCCAGGAAGATCCCGGCGGCGGCCCCGGCAATGATGCGCAGGCGCTCGCGGCCGCTGATGCGGACCCGCCCCGGGCGAAAGGACAGCAGCCAGGCCCGCAGCGCGGCGAGGATGGGAAAGGGCAATGAGGGGGAGACGGGCGGAGAGGAAGCGGAACGATCGGACATGAAGAGCAAGGCAACGGCGCGATCCGCCGGATTGAACCAGCCGGGCATAGTACTGGATTTGGGCGCCCTCCCCGGTTCGCCCCGATAACCCCGATGCCGCAACGGGCATGCGCATATATCGTTACTTAACGATATATGATTCGCAGTTCATCGATATTGACCACCAGCATTTCCGTCTTGGATCCCCGCATCATGCCTACGCTGTTCGACCCCATCACCGTCGGCGACATTCCGCTCGCCAACCGCATCGTCATGGCTCCCCTGACCCGCAACCGGTCACCGCGGGCCGTGCCCCGGCCGATCACCGCCACCTACTATGCCCAGCGGGCAAGCGCCGGCCTGCTGATCACCGAAGCCACCGCCATCAGCCACCAGGGCCAGGGCTACGCCGACGTGCCGGGACTCTATTCGGAAGAGCAGCTCGCCGGCTGGCGCCGGGTTACCGACGCGGTGCACGCGGCCGGCGGCAAGATCGTCGTGCAGCTGTGGCACGTGGGGCGGATCTCCCACACCTCGCTGCAACCCGAGGGCGGCGCGCCGGTGGCGCCTTCCGCCATCCGCGCCAATGCCAAGACCTACCTGGCGGGCCCGGACGGCGGCGGCTTTGCCCCCACGTCGGAACCGCGGGCGCTGCGGCTGGACGAACTGCCGGGCATCGTGGCGGATTACCGCCGCGCCGCCCGGGCCGCCATCGATGCCGGGTTCGACGGTGTCGAACTGCACGCGGCCAACGGCTACCTGATCGATCAGTTCCTGCGCTCGGGCAGCAACCATCGCGACGACGCCTACGGCGGCTCGATCGAGAACCGCGCCCGCCTGCTGACGGAAGTGCTGGACGCCATCACGGCGGAAATCGGCGCCGGGCGCACCGGCATCCGGATCTCGCCCGTCACCCCGGCCAACGACGCGTCCGATCCGCAGCCGCAGCCGCTGTTCGAATACGTTGCCCGCAAGCTTGCCGGCTACGGCCTGGCCTACGTCCACGTGATCGAGGGCGCGACCGGCGGTGCCCGCGATTTCCGGCAAGGCGACACGCCGTTCGACTATGCGGCCTTGAAGGCGGCTTATGCCAACGCCGGCGGCAAGGGTGCCTGGATGGTCAACAATGGCTACGACCAGGCGCTGGCGGAAGCCGCGGTCGAAACGGGCGCCGCCGATCTCGTCGCATTCGGCAAGCCGTTCATCGCCAACCCGGACCTGGTGCGCCGCTTCCGCGAGCGGGCGCCGCTCAATACGCCCGACAACACCACCTTCTACGGCGGCACGGAAAAGGGCTACACGGACTACCCCGCCCTGGCCTGATGCGGGAACGCGTCGCGGCGCGGGCCATGGGCCCGCGCCGCATGCCGTCAGCAACGGCCTTTCTTGGCCTGGCCCGGCGGGCAGAACCTCGGGCCCGGATACACCGGCCCGTAGTCGTAGTACCCCGGCGGCTCGTAATAGACGCCGGGAGCGGGCGCCACCACGACGCCGCTCGGCGTATAGACGGCGCACCCGGACAGCACGACGGCCGCCGCGATTGCGGTGAGGATGGATTTCATTGCCGATTCTCCGTTCACGATGGGTTCAGAACGCGAAATCGCGCGTTGCCGGCCCCGCCCCGACGTCGACGGACGCGGACTGCACCGCTCCGGTCGCGTTGATGGCCTCGATGGTATAGCGCCCCGCCGCCGCGGCGTCTTGCGCAAGCGGAATGGGCAAGGTGGTTTGATAGGTACCGACGGCCGGCGCCGCCGCCGGCAGGCGCATGCTGTAGGCGCCGGTCGACAGGTTGGCGAAGGTCGAGGCGATCTCGAACCGCGCGCCGCCGGTCGTCTGCAGGGCGCGCAACGCGGCCTCCGCGCTGGCCGGGGTAACCGTGCCCGTGACGGTGTTGACAGCGGAAGACGGCGGATTGATGGGCGCAGCCGCCGTCGAGACCGTCGTGCTGGCGCCGGCGACCACCGGCACCGCGCGAATGATGCCCGCGGCGCGTGCCGCCGCCGGCGGCGGCACGACCACGACGTCGACATTGCCGGCAGTGCGGCTCTGCTCGATGGGCGACAGCGTGAAGCTGCCCGCATCGGTCGCCACGGTTCCCTTGACCACTTCCCCGCCACGTTCGGCGTACACATAGGAACCGGCCGGCGCGTAGCCCTGGATCCTGCCGCTCACCACCATGGGAATGGCGGTCACGACCGGCTTCAGGTTGAATCCCCCGTTGCCGCGCGCCACGATGGACTTGCAGGCGTCGAAGTCCAGCACCAGGTCGGTCAGCGTGTCGGGCGCGACGGTAAATGGCCGGATGATCTTGTACCCGCTCTGCGCGGCGCTCGGCGTCGTCAAGGCGATTTCCTCGCCGCCGCTTCCCGTCTGCACCACCGCATTGGCGTAAGGCCTGCCGCCGTTGGCCTGCAGCACCAGCCGGATCTGCTGGTAGTCGCCGGCCGGCAGCGCCGCCTTGCCCAGCGTGGCCATCACGCCGTTGGTCAACGACAGCAGGTCGATACGGCGGACCGGCGTAACCGGAATGTCGACCCAGCCCGAGCCGTTGTCGTCCACGTTAGGGTTGCCGTTCACACGGATTTTGCTGACCGTTACATACACATGGTCGAAGCCGCAGGCCGGCGCATCGGTCATCGATACCTGGAGCGTGCCCTGGGCCGGCCCGGAGGAGCCATCGCCGCCGCCGCAGGCCGCCAGCCCGACCATTCCTGCACAGCCCAGTGCCAGCATGCCGTATAGATTTCTTTTGTTCGCCACGACGATCTCATTCGGTAAACGTGAACGCGGCCCGAGCATACGGCGGCCGACGCCGGACTCGTGTAATCCACGTGTAAGCTGTGTAAGCGGCGAAGCGGGCGCCGGTTACAAGCACCGAAGGTGTGGCGCGCAGCACACGCCGGGACCGGAACGAGCCGGCGCCCGGCGTTTCCTCAATCCGGCATGACGCACGAGAAACTGGACGCGTGGTCGATGCTGCCGGAACCGTCGTATCGGGCCACGCGCGGATACGGGCACAACGGGCGCGTCCGGTCGACGGCGCCCCCGGCGACCCGGGACGCTTCGATGCGATCCGGGGGCAGTCCCTTGTCCACCCAGTCATCCAGCGCCGCCAGCGCATCGAACGTGGAAGTGCCGTTGCCGCCGCCGCAATGCCCCATGCCCGGCACCAGGAAGAGCCGGAAGAATTCGTCGGTGGCGGCCTGCCCGCCCTGCGCGGCGCGGACCTTGTCGTAGTAGGCGATGGTATCCAGGGCGTTGACGACCGGATCCGCCCAGCCGTTGTAGACCAGCAGCTTGCCGCCGCGGGCCTTGAAAGCGCTGATGTCGGGATTCACATGGTCGACCAGCGGCGATATCTTGGCCATGGCGTAGGCCAGGTCGCGATCGAAGTCGAATGTCCACCAGTTCCATTTCGGATCATCGAAAACCCAGTAGCGCCAGAAATCAGCCCGAGTCGGTTCGGTGGTCCCCCAATAGGCGTTCCAGCCGGACTCGCTGCCGATCGGCCACCCGGGATAGATCTGGCTTCCCGTCCGCGGATTCGATGGGCCGGCGTACATCTTGTTCATCGCGTCGATCTGCGGCCCCGTCAGGCAGCCTGGCGCGTCTTCACCGGTGCAGCGCAGGGACTCGATATTGAACTTGTCGGGCGTGCACCGGCGCGGATCGTCGATGACGCCATCCGTCACGCCGTCGATTCCGTCGCACGCGGCTACGGCGGTGCGTGTCGCCAACCGGATCTTTTCCACGGTCAGGATCGGGCGGGTATTGTCGTTGGGTGCGTGGTTGGCGAGGAACTGCCACATGAAGCCTACGTTCAGGGCGGTGCGGTTGTTGCCCGGCGCACCCGCGATGACGCCGTCGAAGTCCTCGGGATAACGCTGGACTTCGGCGTATCCCTGATGGCCTCCCGTCGAGCAGCCCATGTAGTACGACCTCGACGCCGGCCTGCCGCGCAATGCCGCCACCAGGGGCTTGGCGGCCTGGGTGATGGCGTGGATGGACCGCGTTCCCCAATCGGTGATTTTCTCCGGATGGCCCACGCCCCAGAGCATGTCGTTGGGATTGCCGGTCTGGTGGCCCGTGTCGCCGCCGACGACGGCATAGCCCCGGGCCAGGCCGCGCGCCATGTCGGACCAGCTCAGCGCAGGACTGTAGCCGCCATTGCCGGTCGCCAGGAATTTCCCGTTCCATTCGCCCGACGGCGGTATCCACAGTTCGAAGTTGATGAGCGAATCCGCCGTAGGCGTCGCCACGCCGCGCACGCGGCAGAAGGCGGGCACGTCCAGCTCGGCGGCGCCGGGCGGCGTGAACTTGCCGGCGGCAACGGATACCGCGTCCACCACACGCGCATTGTCCAGAGCCACCGAGGCCAGTTCTTCGCAGCTGCGCGATGCCGCGGGAGGAGGATTTTCCGGCGTTCCCGCGCCGCCGTCCCCATCGCCGCCGCAGGCCGACAGCATCCATGCGCATATCCCAAGCACGGCAACGCCGCGCCCCTTGGCAAGCACCATTGCTCTCTCCTCCTCGCTTTTCGTATGTCGGCGCCGGACGCCGGCGGTCCGCTGGAGGCTGCTGGCGCAGGCCAGCGGAGTTGAGCGGCAATGTATGCCTGCGCATCTATTCTGTGAATTCGATATTTCGGATAGACAATCCCAAGAAACCAATCAATGCGCCGGCGAGCCGCGCGCTTGCGGACATCCCGCGAAAGCCGGCTACGCCTCGCCGGCCGGGCCGGCCCCTTTGCCGCCGCGCGCCTCCTTCAAGGCGATGGTCAAGTGCGCCACGCGCCGCTTCAAGTCGGCATTCTCGGCCCGCAGCGCCCGTACCGTGCGCTGCAATTCCTCGACGTCGCTGCTTTCCGGCGGCAAGTCCGCATCGGCCGCCGCCGCGCCGTCCTCGGGGGGCATCGTCTCGTCGCGCTTCGGCCTGGCCCGCTTCTCGCGCACCTGCCGGGCGGCGCGACGCAGTTCCTCCTTGCCGCCGGCCACGGCTGCGACCTGCTCCTCGGCGGGCAGCGAAGCGACAGCCGCCGCCGCGCTGATGGAAACGGTGCCGGATTTGACGGCGGCCACGAGCTCCGGGGCGGCCGCCTTCTGGATTTTTTCGATCTGGCCAACGATGCTTGGGCTCAGGCGCGCCGCCTTGGCCACGGCCTCGCGCGTGACGAGGCCCGCCTTGCCCGCATCGGCAGGCGCGTCGCTCGCGGGCAAGGCCTGCGCCCCGGACGCGCCTTCCGGCGCCGCCGGGGCGGCCTCGTGGGCCGCCGCTGCGGCCCGCGCCTGCAGGATGTCCTTCTTGCGCAGGGCGAGGACGCCGCGCTGAAAGTCGGAAATACTGCGACGGCCGAGATGGTTGTCGATCATCCAGAGCCGCACGTCGTCCATGGACCGGAACGCAGTGTTCTGCACGGTGCGGAATTCGATGCCGTGCTTCTTGCAGATGCCATAGCGATTGTGGCCGTCGACCAGCACATTGCCCCACAGGACCAGGGCATCCCGGCACCCCTCGGCCAGCAGGCTGCTTTCCAGCGCGGCATATTCGTCGTCGGTCAGCGGGTCGATATAGGCGCGCAGTTCTTCGTTGATTTCTATTTCCATCGGGACCTCGCCATTGCGGATCGGCGGGCAGTGTAATCGACCGCGCGCCCCTTCCCCGCCCCCGCCCGATCGGAGCATACTTAGACCGCGCCCGCCAGGGGCCAGTGTCCAGGACTTGCCACCTTCACAAGGAAAACCCATGAAGCAGACGTTCACCGTTGCCGCGCTGATCAGCGGCCTGCTCTTCGCGGCAGGCGCCGGCGCCCAGGAGCAAACCGTCCGGATCGGCCACGTGGGCCCGATCACCGGCCCCGATGCCCACATGGGCAAGGACAACGAGAACGGCGCCCGCATGGCGGTCGAGGAACTCAATACCAAGGGGCTCACCCTGGCGGGCAAGAAGATCCGCTTCCAACTGCAGGCCGAAGACGACGCGGCCGACCCCAAGCAGGCCACCGCCGCCGCCACCAAGCTGGTCGACGCCCGGGTATCCGCCGTCATCGGCCACCTGAATTCCGGCACGACCATCCCGGCCTCGAAGATCTATTCGGACGCCGGCATCCCCCAGGTATCGCCTTCGGCCACCAATCCCAAGTACACCCAGCAGGGCTTCAAGACGGCGTTCCGGGTGGTCGCCAACGACGCCCAGCTGGGCAACGTGCTCGGCCAGTACGCGGTCAAGACGCTGGGCGCCAAGAACATCGCCATCATCGACGACCGCACGGCGTACGGGCAAGGCGTGGCCGAGGAATTCGCCAAGGGCGTCAAGGCCGCGGGCGGCAAGGTCGTGGCCAACCAGTACACGAACAACAAGGCTACCGACTTCAACGCCATCCTGACCGCGATCAAGTCGCGCAAGCCCGACGTGGTGTTCTTCGGCGGCATGGACGCCGTGGGCGGTCCCATGTTGCGCCAGATGAAGCAGCTGGGCATCACGTCGAAATTCATGGGCGGCGACGGCATATGCACCGGCTCGCTGCCCGGGCTGGCGGGCGCCGGACTGGGCGAAGAGCAAGTGGTCTGCGCCGAGGCGGGCGGCGTGCCCGAGTCCGAGAAGAAAGGCATGGACGATTTCCGGGCGGCCTACAAGAAGCGCTACGGCATAGACGTGGTCTACAACGCCGCCTACGCCTACGATGCCACCTTGGCCGTGGCCGCCGCGATGCAGAAGGCCGATTCGTGGGAGCCCGCGAAATACCTGCCCGAACTCGCCAAGATCAACTACAAGGGCATCACCGGCAACATCGCGTTCGACGGCAAGGGCGACCTGAAGGACGGCGCGCTCACGCTCTATACCTACAAGGGCGGCAAGCGCGCCCTGCTGGCCGTCACCAAGTAGCTCCCCGGGCGGCTCATTCCTCGCCCAGGTAGGCCGAGCGCACGCGCGGATCGTCCAGCATTGCCGAAGCCGGGCCGGTCATGATGATCGAGCCCGACTCCATCACGTATCCCCGGTGCGCGGCCTGCAGGGCCAGGCGGGCATTCTGCTCCACCAGCAGGATCGTCACGCCCTGGGCCGAGACTTCGCGGATCACCTCGAAGATCTTCTGCACCATGATGGGCGCCAGGCCCATGGAAGGCTCGTCCAGCAACAGGAGCCGCGGGCGGCACATCAGGGCGCGCGCCATGGCGAGCATCTGCTGCTCGCCGCCCGACAAGGCGCCGGCCATCTGCGACGACCGCTCCTTCAGGCGCGGGAAAACGCCGTACCAGCGTTCGATGTCCTCGGCGATCTGGCGCTTGTCGGAGACCGTGTAGGCGCCCATCAGCAGGTTCTCGCGCACGCTCATGCGGGCGAACACGCCGCGTCCTTCCGGCACCATGGCGAGCTTGCGCTCGAGGAGTTGGAAGGACTTCAATCCCTTCAGGGGCTGGCCGAGGTAATCGACCCGGCCTTCGACCCGGCTGCCGGGCAGCGTGCCGGTGATGGCCTTCAGCGTCGTGGTCTTGCCCGCGCCGTTGGCGCCGATCAGCGCAACCAGTTCGCCCTCGTCGACTTTCAGCGATACGCCCTTGAGCGCCTGGATGCCGCCATAGGCCACGCGCAGGTCGTGGACGGACAGGACGTTGCCGGCCGCGGTGGTCGTCGCGTCGCTCAATGGCTGGCTCCCAGGTAGGCGGCGATGACCGCTGGATCGCTTTGCACCGCGGCGGGCGGACCTTCGGCGATGACCTTGCCGTAGTCGAGCACGGTGATGCGGTCGCATAACCCCATGACGAGCTTGACGTCGTGCTCGATCAAGAGAATGGTGCGGCCGTCGGCGCGGATGCGCTGCAGCAGTTCGCGCAGCGCCAGTTTCTCGGTGGGGTTCATGCCGGCGGCGGGTTCGTCCAGCGCCAGCAGCAGCGGATCGGTCGCCAGCGCCCGCGCGATCTCCAGGCGACGCTGGTCGCCATAGGACAGATGGCGGGCGGTACGGCCGGCGTAATGCCCGATGCCCACGAACTCCAGCAGTTCCTTGGCACGCGCGCGTATGGCCGCTTCCTCCTCGCGCGCCGCGCGGTGCCTGAAGACCGCGCCGAATACGCCCTGCGAGGTGCGCACATGGCGCCCTACCATGACGTTCTCGAGCGCCGTCATGTCGCCGAACAGCCGGATGTTCTGGAAGGTGCGGGCAATGCCGGCCTGCGCCACCCGATGCGGCGCCGACGGGGTATAGGGAACGCCCTGGAGCGCGAAGCGCCCGGCATCGGGCTGGTAGAGGCCGGTGATGACGTTGAAGAACGTCGTCTTGCCCGCGCCGTTCGGTCCGATGAGCCCGTAGATCTGCCCCGGCATGATGCGCAGCCCGACCTCCGACAAGGCCTGCAAGCCGCCGAAACGCTTGCTGGCGCCGCTCACCTGCAGCATCGCCAGCCCCTCTTCCGCGCGGGCGGCAACGGCATCCTGCCTCATGCCTTCACCTCGCCCACGGATTCGGCCCCGTGCGGATGGTCGGCCTCGGGCCGGTCCTCCGGCCGCGGCGACGGCCACAGCCCGGCCGGCCGGGCCAGCATGATCAGCACCATGGCCAGGCCATACAGCAATTGCCGCATCACCTCGGCGTCCACCCAGACCCGCCCGAACAGGTCCTGCTGCAGCGGCTCCACCGCGTGGCGCAGCACTTCGGGCAGCGCCGCCAGCAGCACGCCGCCCAGGACGACTCCGGGAATGTGGCCGATGCCGCCCAGCACGACCATGGCCAGCACGGCGATGGACTCGGTCAGCGAAAAGGATTCGGGCGAGACAAAGCCCTGGAAGGCGGCGAACATGGCCCCGGCCACGCCGCCGAAGGTGGCGCCCATGGCGAAGGCCAGCAGCTTCACGTTGCGCGTGTTGATGCCCATGGCCGCGGCGGCGATCTCGTCCTCGCGCAGGGCGACCCATGCGCGCCCCAGCCTGGAGTTCTGCAGGCGTACCGAGATGAAGACGGTCAGCCCGCACAGCACGAGGAACAGGAAATAGTAGGCGTTGACCGAAGGCAGGCTGAACCCCAGCACGTGCACTGTGGAACCCGAGCCGGCCTCGCCCGCCAGCGAGACGCCGAAGATCCGCACCGGGTCGATCATGTTGATGCCCTGCGGACCGTTGGTGATGTTGACCGGCCCGTTCAGGTTGTTCAGGAAGATGCGGATGATTTCCCCGAAGCCCAGCGTGACGATGGCCAGGTAGTCGCCCCGGAGCTTGAGCGTCGGGGCACCCAGGATGACGCCGAAGATGCCCGCCAGCAGCGCCGACAGCGGCACGATGAACCAGAGCGACAGGTGTATGCCCTCCTGCACGATCTGCGGGCCGCACAACCAGACCAGAAACTCGCCGATGGCCGGATAGGTATTGACGAACGACTCGATCACGCTGGCGAACTGGGGCGAGGCGAACAGTCCGGCGGTGTACGCGCCGATGGCGTAGAAGGCGATATAGCCCAGGTCGAGCAATCCCGCGAAGCCCACCACGATGTTCAGCCCCAGGGCGAGCATGATGTAGAGCAGCGCCACGTCGATGATGCGGACCCAGGAGTTGCCGAACTGGCTGGCGACAAAGGGAAAGACCAGCATCACGACGATCAGGGCGGCCAGTCCGGCACGGACCCGGCGCGGGTCGCGGGCGGCGAACGAATGATTCATCGCTGCCCCTCCTCAGGCGCGGTCGGCGACGCGCTCGCCCATGATGCCGGCCGGGCGCAGCGTCAGCACGCCCACCAACACCACGAAGGCGAAGATGTCCTGGTAGTTGCTGCCCAGGAAACCGCCCGTGAGGTCGCCGATGTAGCCCGCGCCCAGGCTCTCGATCAGCCCCAGCAGGATGCCGCCCAGCATCGCCCCGTAGATATTGCCGATGCCGCCGAGCACGGCGGCCGAGAAGGCCTTGAGCCCCGGCACGAAGCCCATCGCGAACTGCGTGGTGGAGTAATTGGCGGCCCACATCACGCCTGCGATCGCCGCCAGCGCGGCGCCGATGGCGAAGGTGGCGATGATTACCTTGTTGGCGTCCACCCCCATCAGGCCCGCCACGCGCGGGCTCTCGGCGGTGGCCCGCATAGCGCGCCCCAGCCGCGTCCGCTCGATCATCAGCGCCAGGCCCGCCATAGCGACCACGGCCAGGGCCAGCAGCAGGATCTGCGTATGGGAGATCAGCGCGCCGGCGATATTCACCGGCTCGGCCGACAGCAATTGCGGAAACGGGATCGGGCTGCGCCCCCAGATCATCATGGCGATGGTCTGCAACAGGATGGAGACGCCGATGGCGGTGATCAGCGGCGCCAGGCGGGGTGCGTTGCGCAGCGGCCGATAGGCCACCCGCTCGATCACGAGACTCACGGCCACGCACACCGGCACCGCGCCCGCGATGGCCAGGGCCAGCTGCACGCCGCCCGGCAGCTGCGGCGCCACGCTCTCGATCACGCGCAAGATGGTCAGCCCCGCCATCGCCCCGATCATCAGGATCTCGCCATGGGCGAAATTGATGAGATTGAGCACGCCATAGACCATGGTGTAGCCCAGCGCGATCAGCGCATACATGCTGCCCAGGACCAGGCCGTTGATGATCTGCTGGAGGAAGATATCCATGAAACGGGCGTTCTCCGGAATGCGTTGGACCCGAACGTGCAGCATGCGGCGGCCCGCAGCCCGCGGCCGCAAGCCAGACAGGATGGTCGCGTGTTAGGCCGGCCTAGTCAACGGAGGATTGCACGGTGCACCAGCGTGGTTCGCTACGCGCATTGAGCGTACAATCCCGCGCTATCTCCGCAACCGCTTCCTTCGCCCCGCATCGCCCGCCCGCCATGGCCTTGTCCGCGCCAAGAAAATACGGCCCGCCTCCGGCAGCCATACGGCTGGCCCGGCACACGGCCGGCCTCACCCAGGCCGAGGCTGCCGATACCGTGCGCGCCTCGCTGCGCGGCTGGCAACAATGGGAAGCAGGCGATCGTGCCATGCCCCCCGGCTTGTTCGAGCTTTTCATGATCAAGACCGGGCAGTGGCCCCTCGACGACACCGAATGGCGGCGGTCCGCAACCCGCGGCCGTGCCTCCGAACCGACCCGGAATCCCGTTCATCGCCCTGCATGACTAAAGCCGATACTTCCTCCCATACCCCGATGATGCAGCAATACCTCCGCCTCAAGGCCGAGGCCGGTTCCATGCTGCTGTTCTACCGTATGGGCGACTTCTACGAATTGTTCTACGACGATGCGGAAAAGGCTTCGCGTCTCCTGAACCTGACGCTCACCACGCGCGGTGCCTCCAACGGCGTGCCCATCCGCATGGCGGGCGTGCCGTTCCATGCCGTCGAGCAGTATCTGGGCCGGCTGGTCAAGCTCGGGGAGTCGGTCGCCATCTGCGAACAGATCGGCGACCCGGCGGCTTCGAAGGGGCCGGTGGAGCGCCGCATCGTGCGCATCGTGACTCCCGGCACGCTGACCGACGAGGCCCTGCTTCCGGCCAAGGCCGACCGTGCCGTCGCCGCGGTCCATCCGGGCAGCGGCAAGGCGCGGGGCAGCGCCGGCCGCGTGGGGATCGCCTGGCTCAACCTGGCCAGCGGCGAGTTCCGGCTCACCGAGTGCGCCCCCGCCTTGCTGGCGAGCGAACTGCACCGCATCTCGCCGGCCGAAGTCATCCTGGCCGAAGGCCAGCCCCTGCAAGCGGACTTCAGCGCGCCCATCAGCCCCGTGCCGGTCTGGCATTTCGAAACCAGCGGCGCGCGCCAGCAGTTGCTGAACCACTTCGGCACGGACTCGCTCGCGGGCTTCGACGTCGAGGACATGCCCGAAGCCATCTGCGCTGCCGGCGCGCTGCTGCGCTACGTCTCCCATACGCAATCGCAGGCGCTGGCGCACGTGCAGCAGCTCACCGCCGACCGGGCGAGCCAGTACGTGCTGCTGGATCCGGTCACCCGGCGTAACCTGGAACTGACCGAGACACTGCGCGGGGAAGAATCGCCCACCCTCTTTTCGGTGCTGGATCATTGCCAGACGCCCATGGGCAGCCGCCTGCTGCGCCGCTGGCTGCACCACCCGTTGCGCGACAACGCGCCCGCCGCGGCCCGGCTGCGCGCCATCGAAACGCTGCTGGACGGCGGCGACCCCCGCCTGCTGCAGGAGGCGCTGGCGCCGCTACCCGACGTGGAGCGGATCGCCGCGCGCGTGGCCTTGCGCTCGGTGCGCCCGCGCGAGCTCGCGAGCCTGCGCGACGCGCTGTCGCTGCTGCCGTCCCTGCATGCCACGGTGCTGCGCCTGGCCGGCGAAGGCTCGATGCTCTCGGCCGACGCGCAGGCCCTGCTGCCCGAATTGGCCGCGCAGCTCGCTCCCGACCCTGCCATAGGCGACCTGCTGGGACGCGCCATCGCCGCCGAACCCGGCGTGAACGTGCGCGACGGCGGGGTGATCGCGGCCGGCTTCGACGCCGAGCTGGATGAGCTGCGCACGCTGGAATCGCATAGCGGCGACTTTCTCGTCCAGCTCGAAAAACGCGAGCGCGAACGCACCGGCATCGCCAACCTGCGCGTGGAGTTCAACCGCGTGCACGGCTTCTTCATCGAAGTCACCCGCGGCCAGACCGACAAGGTGCCCGACGACTATCGCCGCCGGCAGACGCTCAAGAACGCCGAGCGCTACATCACTCCCGAACTCAAGACCTGGGAAGACAAGATCCTGTCGGCCCAGGATCGCGCGCTGGCGCGCGAGAAGTGGCTCTACGATCAGGTGCTGGACGCGCTCGCGCCACACGTGCGCGCACTGACGCGGACCGCGGCCGCGCTGGCCGAGATCGACGTGCTGGCCGCGCTTGCCTTCCATGCCCGGACCAACGACTGGGTCGCGCCGGAACTGGCCGAAGGTGCCGAGATCCACATCGAGCAAGGGCGCCATCCGGTGGTGGAACGGGTGATCGAGCGGTTCACCCCCAACGACTGCAAGCTGTCGCAGACGCGCCGCATGCTGCTCATCACCGGCCCCAACATGGGCGGCAAGTCGACCTACATGCGCCAGACCGCGCTCATCGTGCTGCTCGCCCGCATCGGCAGCTTCGTGCCGGCGCGCGCCGCGCGCATCGGCCGCATCGATCGCATCTTCACTCGCATCGGCGCCGCCGACGACCTGGCGGGCGGCCGTTCCACGTTCATGATGGAGATGATCGAGGCAGCCGCCATCCTGGCATCCAGCACGTCCGACAGCCTGGTGCTGATGGACGAGATCGGCCGCGGCACCTCGACCTACGACGGTCTGGCGCTGGCCTGGGCCATTGCCTTCCAGCTCGTCTCGCAGAACCGCGCACTGACCCTGTTCGCCACCCATTATTTCGAATTGACGCGCCTGCCCTCGCTACGCCCCGAGGTGGCCAACGTCCATCTGGCGGCGGCCGAATCGCACAAGGGCATCGTGTTCCTGCACGAGGTGCGCGAAGGCCCGGCGAGCCGCAGCTATGGTATACAGGTGGCGCAACGCGCGGGCATCCCGGCGGCGGTCGTCCGCATGGCGCGCCGCGAATTGGAGAAACTGGAAATGCAAGGCGCACAGGTTCCGCAGCTGGCCCTCTTCGCGCCGCCGCAGGACGAGGCGGCGGAGGAGCAGGTCCGCCGACAGGCCCAGGAAACGGCCATGGACGCCGTGCGCGAAGCGCTCGACGGGCTCGACCCGGACCGGCTCAGCCCTCGCGAAGCGCTCGACGAACTCTATCGACTCAAGAGCCTGGCCCAGCCGCAATGATCGCCGTGCCGCCGCGCCTCGTCCGCCTCGTCTGCCGCCTGGGGCTGGCGGCCGGGCTGGCCTGCCCGGCGCTTCCGGCGACAGCCGCGACCAATCCCGAATCGCCCTACGCCGCCCGCCAGGGCTTCGCTTTCGCGCTGCTGGGCAACGTGCCCTTCAACAATGCCGACGAAACCATCGTGGCGCAGATGCTCGGCCAGTTCGGCACCGAAACCGACCTGGCCATCCATACCGGCAATGTCAAGGGACGCGACGAACGCTGCGACGATGAAACCTATATCCGCCGGCACACCCTCTTGAATGCGAGCCCGGTGCCCCTGGTCCTGGCGCCGGGCGAGAACGACTGGGCCGATTGCGACCGCGCCGCGGCCGGCCAATACGGCCCCGTGGAACGCTTGAACCGCCTGCGCGAACTTTTCTTCGAACCGGACAACTCGCTTGGCACGCTTACGCTGGACCTGCAGCGGCAAAGCGAAACCGTGCGCTTTCGCGGCTACCCCGAGAACGCGCGCTGGGAATACGGCGACATCCTGTTCGTCACCATGAACGTTCCCGGCAACCACAACAACTATCGCACGGGGGCCGGGCGCAACGGCGAATACGAGGAACGGGTCCAGGCCGATTCGTCGTGGCTGCGCCAGGCATTCTCCGCGGCGGCGAAGCTCAAGACGCGCGGCCTGGTCGTCGCCTTCGCCGCCGATCCGCGCTTCGAAGGCCGGCACGAATATGCCGGCGGAACCGATCCCTATGGCAGCCTGAAGGCAGACCTGGCCCGGCTGGCATCCAAATATACCGGCCAGGTCCTGGTGGTACATGGCGGCAACGGGCCGCCCGAGCCCCACCTGCCCGACCATCCGGTCAAGCTCAACGGCAAGACGCTGCAGAACGTTACCCGTATCCGGACCTACGGGCATTCCCGCCCGGCTTACTGGATCAAGGTAAGCGTCGAACCGGGCGACAAGCAGGTATTCAGGATGGAAACGGTCAATACCGTGCTGCGGCCGCCCCAGCCGCGCTGAGGCCGCCCCTGAACCGGCGCGCCGGCACGCTGCGAGGCTCGCGCAACGCGTCAGTGCAAGGTGCCGGGATTGCGCCGGGCCTCGATCATCGCGTCCATGACCTCGTCGCTCTCGTCATCGCTGTCCGCGTAGCCCTGCTCGATCTCCTCGGGCTCGGCAGCGCGTATCCCGAGCAGCTTGATGCGCACGCGCAGCGCCATGCCGGCAAAGGGATGGTTCGCATCCAGCACCACCTTGTCGTCGGTCAGGTCCGTGACCGAGAAGATCAACGCGTTCTCGTCGTCCTCGCCATCGTCGGCATCGACCACCGTCTCGCCCTCGTCGCCTGGCGTACCCGGCACGCCCTCGAACTGCATGCCGACCTCGAGCGGCTCCGGAAAACGCGAGCGCGGCTCGACACGCAACAGATCCGGGTCGTAGTCGCCGAACGCGTCGGTCGGCTCGAGATGGAAAGTCTGGTCGAAACCGACGTTCTTGCCTTCGATGCCGTCGTCCAGCCGGGGCAGCAGGCTGTCGAGCCCGCGATACAGAAAGCTCACGGGGCCACCGCTGTCGTCGAGCGCTTCCCCGTCCGTGTTCATGATCCAGAACTCGACCGTGACGACGGTATTCTCGCCGACGGCCAGGGCCGGATCGCTTTTGGAAGCGGTCATAATCTTGGTTTCCCGTATACGTTGGTTGATCTGTAATTTTACAGGCTGCCCCGCGCTCCCTCTTACCGGCTTCCCCATCTTTTTCCATGGCTCCCGATACCCCCACCCGCCTGCTGGGCGGCTTGACCCCGGCCCAGTTCATGCAACGCCACTGGCAGCGCAAGCCGCTGCTGATACGCGGCGCCTTCGAACGGTTCCGGCCTCCGCTGACGATCGCCCAGGTCAAGCGGCTGGCGCGCCGGGACGACGTCGAATCGCGGCTGGTCTGGCGCGAAGCGGGCCAATGGCAGATGGAGCGAGGGCCGTTCTCCCGGCTGCCGCCGGCGCGCGAGCCGGAATGGAGCCTGCTGGTGCAGGGCGTGAACCTGCACGATGACGCCGCCGCCGAACTGATGGCACAGTTCCGCTTCGTGCCGGACGCGCGGCTGGACGACGTCATGATCAGCATCGCCACCGACCGCGGGGGCGTGGGCCCCCATTTCGACAGCTACGACGTCTTCCTGCTGCAGGGAAGCGGGCGCCGGCGCTGGCGCATCGGCCGGCAGCGGGATCTGGACCTGGACCCGGATGCGCCGCTGAAGATACTGCGGCGCTTCGAGCCCACCGAGGAGTTCGTGCTGGAGGCCGGCGACATGCTGTACCTGCCGCCGGCCTATGCCCACGACGGCATTGCCGAAGGCGACGACTGCATGACCATATCGATCGGGTTTCGGTCGCCCTCGCTGGGCGAGCTGGCGCGAGGCATGCTGGAGTTTGCGTCCGAGTCCCTGTCCGAACGCGCGCCGGCGGCGCTGCGCGGCCATTACCGGGACGCGGGGCAGCCGGCGGTCGACCGGCCGGCGGCGCTGCCGGAAGACCTGGTGCAGGCGGCCCTGGCGGCCGCCTCGGCGGTGAAGTTCGACGCGCAGATGGCCGCGCGCTATCTCGGCTGCTGGCTCACCGAGCCCAAGCCCGAGGTGGTATTCGAGCCGGCGGATCCGGATACGGTGCCGGACCTCGAGCGGAACTGGCCCGCCACGGGCGCGCTGGTGCTGGATCGCCGGACGCAGATGATCTATCGAGACAAGATGCTGTTCGTGAACGGGGAAATGGCGCCTGTCGCCGCCGGAGGCGCCTTGCGTGCCCTGGCCGACGAGCGGCGCCTGGCGTGCGGTGCGCGCGGTCCGGCCCGGCTGGGGGACGGCGAACGCGCGGCCTTGCAGGAATGGCTGGAAGCCGGCTGGCTGCACTACCGGCCATGAACGGGGAAGGAAGGCAGCGGCAGCGCCGCCGCGCTTCCCGCCAGCGCGCCTACGAAGCCCTGCGCGCGGCAAGCGCCGCATTGGCGCACTCTTCGTCCAGATGACCGCCCGGGGCGCCGCCGACACCGATGGCGCCGATCGTGTCGTTGCCGACCTTGATGGGTACGCCGCCCGCCAGCACCAGGAAATCGTCGATCGCCACCAATTGACGCGCACCGGCATTGTTCTCGACCGTGTTGGCAATGGCCGAGGTGGGAGCGCGCATCGACAGCGAGGTGTAGGCCTTGCGGCGCGAGGCCTCGGCGGTATGCGGCCCCGAAAGGTCGGAACGCAGCATGGCCAGGACATTGCCGCCGCGGTCCACCACCGTGGCCGCCACCTGGTAGTTCTTGGCCGAGCAGGCTTGCACCGCAGCCTGGGCGAGTTCGGTCGCCTGCGCCAGCGGCAACGACGCGGGCGTCTGGGCATGGGCGGCGGAGCAGCCGAGCGCGCCCACGATGAACATGGCTTTGAGCAGTCGGGACATCGATTTTTCTCCTTTTGGATCGACACCCGCAGTGTGCCGGCGGCGGCCCTCCTCGCCCATCGGGCACCCTACGCACCGGCATCCGTAGCGCTACGGATGCGCCTGGGCCGCCTGCGCCAGCCGCGCGAACTCCACCACCGAGGAGCTGCCGATCTTTTCCGAGATGTGGGCCCGGTGCGTTTCCACCGTGCGCGGAGACAGGCCCAGCGCCGCCGCGATTTCCTTGGTCGGATATCCTTGGCCCACGAGCACGAGCACCTGGCGCTCGCGCTCGGTGAGGCGGGCCAGCAGCGAGCGCTGCTCGTCCTGCTCCCGATAGCGGGCCAGCGCCGCAAAGGCCGTGTTGACCGCTTCCATCAACACATGCTCGTCCACCGGCTTGCCGAGGAAATCCACGGCACCCGCCTTGAAGGCCCGCCTGCACGCCTGCATGTCGCCATGGCCGGTGAGCAGGATGACGGGCCAGCCGCAACCGGCCTCGCTCAACCGCTGTTGCAGCTGCAGGCCCGTAATGGCCGGCATGCGCAGGTCCACCACGATGCAGCCCGGCTCGAGCTCCGGCTGGCGTGCGAGAAAATCGAGCGGATGGGCAAAGCTCTCCACTCGCATCCCGTAGGTCGCGAGCAGCAGCGCCACGGCGTCGCGCACCGCGCTGTCGTCATCGATGAGATACACCGGCGGATGCGGCATCACGAGGCGTGCTCCTTGCGGCGTGCGAGCGGCAGCAGCACGGTGAACGCCGCGCCCCCGCCGCTCGGATTGGCGGCCTCGATGCGGCCGTCGAAGCGATGGACGATGCTTTCGCAGATGGCCAGCCCCAGTCCCATGCCGTCGGGCTTGTCGGACCGGAACGGCTCGAACACGTGGGGCAGCATATCCGCCGCCACGCCGGGACCATTGTCCGAGACCACGATGCGGGCCATGTCGTCGGCCTCGTCCACCCGCAGGACGATGTGCCGGTTCTCCTGCCCGGATCCGGCGAGGGCATCGGCGGCATTGCGGATCAGGTTGTGCATGACCTGCCCCACCTGCACCGGATCGGCCCACGCCAGGGGCGGCGGAGTGCTGATGTCGAGCTCCAGGCGGATTTCGCGTGCCGACAGGTCGGCGCGCATCAACTCCGCCATGTCCATGGCGATGCGGCCCAGCTCGCAGACGCCGGCGGCGGGCGGCCGGGCACTGACGTAGGCTCGCATGCGATCGAGAATGTCGGCGGCTCGCCGCGCCTGCTGCACGTTGGCCTCGAGGACACGCCGCATGACGGCCGGATCCGTGGCCGGCATGCCGGCCAGCCGGACTGCGGCCTGGCTCTGGCTGAGCAAGGCGGTCAGCGGCTGGTTCAGTTCATGCGCGATGCCCGACGCCATCTCGCCCATGGCATTGACGCGGGCGGCATGGGCCTGGGCGGTTTCGCGTTCGCTCAGGCGCGTCGCCTGCCGCGCCCGCTCGGCCTCTCCCCGCGCCTGGGCGGCACGCCGCCGCTGCACCGCCAGCAGAACGGCCAGTCCCAGCGGGACCAGCGCCACCGCCGCCAACAGCGCGACAGGCCGCAACAGTGCCAGGTCGCTCCAGCCAGGTTGGCGGACCAGCCGCAACGAGATGGGCTGGCCGGCATTGTCCAGCATCCGCTCCGCCGTCATGGCGGGCGGGCCGAAACGCTCTGCCCGTGCCGCGGCGCCTCCGTGGCCCACGCGCGCCGAAGCCGGTCCCAGACGCAACTCGAGCTGGCCCCATGCCGGCAATTCTTCGCCTGCGACAAGCTCCGCCAGATCGATAGTCAGCACGAGGGCAAACCGCCCTACCGCGGAGGGCAGGCGCTTGACCAGGACATAGCGGGACCGCCCCGGCCGCGGCACCGAGCTCACCGGGCGCCCTGGCTGAGCCGAGGCCAGCACCGGCGCCAATTGCGGCAGCGCGACGGGCTCCAGTCCCGCGCGATGACTGGAAACCAGCGTGCGCCAGCCCGCCGGCTCGGGCGGATCGCCCTCCCAGGCCACCAGGTCCACGCCTTCGATGCGCGGGTAGAACGAGCGAATCGCTCCCGCGACCTGGCCGATTTCATCGACGAGAATCCGGTCGGATCGTTGGGCGAGCGCCGCCAGGCTGGTCAGATGGGCATCGTGCTGGGCGAGACGCTGCGACACCAGGCCGGCGGCGATATCGGCGGCGCCTTCGAGTTCGGCCCGCAATCGCTCCAGCGCCTGGCGGTACAGCACGGACGAGCCGGCGAGCACTACGGCGACCCATGCCGCGAGCAGCGTCGCGGCCATGGCGGCAGGTTGGCGTTTCATCATGGATGGAGATAGTACTGGCGCTCGCCGCGATATGCCTGAACGGCCTGAACGCGGCAATATCGAAAATAAGCGATATATAATTCGAATACCGGCGATATTCTGTTTCCGGCACGATTATTTTCAGGTCATGGATCTCGACGCCTCGATCAAGGCGCTGGCGCATCCTGTGCGGCGCGATATTCTGCAATGGCTCAAGGAGCCGGAAAAACATTTTGCCGGCCAGGAGCATCCGCTCGAAGTCGGCGTTTGCGCCGGCATGTTCGAGCGCTGCGGATTATCCCAATCGACCGTGTCCGCCCACCTGGCCACCTTGCAACGCGCCGGGCTGGTGACGACCCGGCGCATCGGCCAATGGGTCTTCTACAAGCGCAACGAGGAAGCCATCGCAGCCCTGCTCGCGCGGCTGCGCGAGGAGCTTTGAAGCGGCAACGGAGCGGGCCGGCGCAGGCCGAATGTTGCGTCAAACACTACAAACCGAAACCCTTGCGCACACTATTGACCAAACTGATACACAAATTGCTTACGCGAGACTTACTTTCGGCCACCACAATGGAAAATACCTAGGGACGCTGATAGAATTTCCCTGTGCTCGAATAACGGCCGACATCAGCAAGCCTTGTTTGGGTAATAACGGGAAATACCGCTATTTCTGGTTTGTGTATTACTGACGACACCTCAAAGGAAAAGAGATCATGAAGAAGACCCTGCTCTTGGCATCGTTGCTGGCGATCGCTCTGTCGGCTTGCGGCAAGAAGGAAGAAACCGCGCCGGCTCCCACCGAATCCACGCCTCCGGCTGCCACCACCCCGGCTGAGCCCGCTCCGGCCCCGGCCGAGCCCGCCACCCCGGCTCCCGCCGAGCCCGCCGCGCCTGCCGACCAAGGCACGCCGAGCACCCCGGCTCCCGCTCAGCAGTAAGCCTCCCGGAGATCCTGCCCGCATCGAGCCCCCGCCGGCTCCGGATCTCCGCAAGCACGCTGCGGCCGACGTCCTCGGCCGCAGACAAAGCCTCCCTCGCGGAGGCTTTGTCGTTCCGGCCCTCGGCATTTCATCCCCCCAGCGTCACCCAGTCGAAGCCGGCGTCCTGATCGGCAACGCCGATATCCTCGGGCTGCCATCCGAGCACCGGCGCAAGCGCCGCCCGCGCCAGCTGCGGCACATTGTTCTTCTTGCTGAGGTGGGCGGCATGCAGGAACTTCAGCCGCGAACGATCGACGGCACGCAGCACTTCGGCGGCGGCGGCATTGGAAAGATGGCCGAAGCGCCCGGCAATGCGGTATTTCAAGTAGATGGGATAATCGCCGCGCGCCAGCATATCGGGGCAGTGATTGCATTCGAGCACCAGCGCATCGCAGCCGGACAACATACGGTGCACGTGCGGCGTGCCCTCTCCCAGGTCCGTCAGCACGCCCAGCCGCCATTGCCCGTCATGCAATACGTACTGCACCGGCTCTCGGGCATCGTGCGGCACGGGAAACGGCTGCACGAGCAGATTGCCGACGGCGAACGCGGAATGACTGTCGCAGCATATCGCCGTCATACCCTCCGGAATGCGCGCGGACACCGCCTCGCGCGTGCCGGTGGTGAGGTAGACGGGAATGCCATGCCGGCGCGCAAGGCGGAAAACGCCGCCGATGTGATCGCCGTGCTCGTGGGTGACGAGAATGCCGTTCAGCGACGAAGGCTCGATCCCGCGAGCCAGCAGCCGCCGCTCGATCTCGCGCAGCCCGAACCCGCAGTCGATCATGACCCGGGTGACGGAAGTGCCTTCCCTCGCCTCGACCACGAGGGCATTGCCCTCGCTGCCGCTGCCTAGACTGGTGTAGCGCAAAGGAAGCCTCGGTGATGCCCCCCCTGCGCGCTGACGCGCCCCATGCGGCGGCGCTGGTGGACCGGCAAAGCCGGATCCGCGGCGCCCCGGATCCAGGACGGCTTTATCGGTTTGCGGCACCGTTGCTACCGCTGGCAGCCAGCGAAGCACCAGCGCAACAATTTAAGAAAGCCGTGCTAGACCCAGGATGCGGTGGATCCGGCTCCGCCGGTCCACCCGCATCGCCCCCTCGAGGGGGACGCGCGAAGCGCGGAGGGGGTGGGCTATTTCAATTGGTTGGACAGGACGTTCAGGATACGCCGGCCGGTGGCCGAGGTCTCGGGTGCGCCCTGCGCGTTCAGCACCGTGACCTGGGTGCTGTCGTTGGACGACAGCAGTTTCACGCGGTACTGGGGACGGCTTTCCGGCTTGTCGCTGCCGCGGCCGAACAGGCGGCCGAAGAAGCCCGGCTTGCCGCTGTCGGCACTGGCCGCATCGGTGTCCACATAGCGCACGTAGTAGACGCCCTCGGCGCGGTTGCGGTCCTCGACGGTGAAACCGCCGCGGTCCAGGGCCAGTCCGACACGGCGCCATGCGCGATCGAACGGCTCGGCGATCTGCAGCGCGCCGCTGTCGCCCGACCCCGTCACCAGTTGGGGCGCGGCGCCGGTATTGACCGGCGCGGCGCTGGCCACTGCCGCCTTGGCGCGGTCGAAATCGGCGCCCAGCCGCACCATCAGGCGGCTCAGCATCTCGGCCTCCAGGCCCGGATCGTTGGGGCGCGCGGTCCAGGTGGTCTGGCTCTTCTCGGCGCCGGTCAACACCTCTTCGGCGCCGCGATGGCTGATGTAGATCTCGGTGTTGTTACCCACCCGCTCGAGGCGGGTACGGAACATGTCGCGCTCGCCCGTGGACCACAGCGAATCGAATACCTTGCCGATCGTGTTGCGAATGAAGTCCTGCGGGATCTTGGCGCGGTTCTCGGCCCAATCCGTTTCCATCACGCCCGCCTGCGGCAGATCTTCGCGCATCAGGAAACCGAGGTCCTGCCAGAACTGCCGCACGACCGGATAGAGCTGCTCCGGAGAACGGTTGATCACCACCAGCCAACGCTGATCGCCGTCGCGCTCGACGCGCATGTCGGACCGCTCGGGCAGCACGTTGCTCGCGGCCGGCTTGGTTTCCGGCTGGGCGGTCGAATAGCTGGAGAAGGTGGTCGACGAGGGTGCCGGCGGCGTCGAGCCCGAGGAGGTCTGGCTCGGGACCTGGAAACGGGTGTCGGTGGGAAGCTGGGTCAGGTCGGGTGGCACGTCCAGCCTGGCCGAAGGCGCCTTGGAGGCGCTCTTGTAGTCGATCGACTCTTCCTTGCCAAGCAACTGGTTGACGCTGCTGCAGCCCGCAAACAATGCGGACAGGGAAACCAGCACCGGCAGCATCGCCAGGCGGGACAGATTCATACGAACTGCATTCATTGACGGATAACTCCTAAGCCGCTGCCGGACTATGGGTGCGCCGGCGGATCATGTCTGGGCAAAACATGGGGCGTGGGGGATCAGACCTGGATGCCGGCCGCCTTGAGCGCTTCGCGGACGGCGGCATGATGCTGCGCGCCGAGCTCGGCCAAGGGCAGGCGGTAACCCAGCGCCATGCGTCCCATCTGGGCCAGCGCCCACTTGACGGGAACGGGGTTGGGTTCGAGGAACAAGTTGCGGTTGAGCAGCGCGAGGCGATGGTTGATCTGCGCCGTCTTGCGGGCGTCGCCGGCCTGCGCCGCCACGCACAGTTCGTGCATCAGGCGCGGCGCCACGTTGGCCGTGACCGAGATGTTGCCACGCGCGCCCAGCAGCATGAGCGCAGCGGCCGTGGGATCGTCGCCGCTGTAGACGGCGAACGTGTCAGGCACCTGGCTCAGCAGCAGCGCACCGCGGCCGATGTCGCCGGTGGCGTCCTTCAGGCCGACGATGCCCGGCACCTGGGCCAGGCGCAGCGTGGTTTCGCCGGCAAGATCGCAGCCGGTGCGTCCCGGCACGTTGTACACGATCATGGGCAGGTCGACCGCCTCGGCGATGGCCTTGAAGTGCCGGTAGAGGCCTTCCTGCGTGGGACGGTTGTAGTACGGCACGACCGACAGGCCCGCATCGGCGCCCACCTTCTTGGCGGCTTCCGTCAGCTCGATGGCCTCGGCGGTGGAGTTCGCCCCGGTGCCTGCGATGACGGGCGCGCGGCCCGCCACGTGCTGGACCGCGAACCGGATCAGCTCGACGTGTTCTTCCACCGAAACGGTGGGCGACTCGCCCGTCGTTCCCACCACCACGAAGCCATCGGTGCCTTCGGCCAAGTGCCAGTCGAGCAACGCCCGGAAGGCCTCGAAATCGAGCTTCCCGTCTGGCTGCATCGGGGTGACGATTGCAACGATGCTGCCTTCAATAGGAGTACGAGATGTGGTTGCCATACGATGCTTGGGTGGCCCGGAAAGGGGCGAAAGGGACGAAGCGGAAATCGTACAAGTGTACCGGAAATAAGTGGAGCCCCCTACGCGCTTCGCGCGCCAGGGAGGCCCCCCTGGCGGCCTGCGGCCGCTCCCCCTCAAGGGGGCGATGCGAGCGGACTGGCGGAGCCAGATCTGCCGCATCCTGGGTCTAGTACCGCTTTCTTGGAATGTGGCGCCTATGCTTCGCTGGCTGCCAGCGGCAGCAACGGTATAGCGGCCTGAGAAATTCGCACTAGACTCAGGGCGCCGCGGATCCGGCTTTGCCGGTCCGCCAGCGCCGCCCCCTTGAGGGGGAGCGGCCACAGGCCGCCAGGGAGTGGCCCCCCTACAGAAACAATCTTACGATGGCGTCGCCCAGGGTGAGCATGGGGCGTACCAGGAAACCCAGCATGCCGGTCATCAGCAACACGATGAGGATCAGCATGCCATAAGGCTCCAACTTGGAGTATTTCCAGGCGAGCGAATGCGGCAGGAGGCTGAAGACGATGCGTCCTCCGTCGAGCGGGGGAATGGGAAGGAGGTTCAAGGCCATCAGCATCAGGTTGACCTGCACCCCGGCAAGCGCCATGGCGACGAAGAAGGTCTCGTCCACGCCGGCGCCGACCATGAGCTTGAGGCCCAGGGCCCAGATGATGGCCATGACCAGGTTGATCCCGGGGCCCGCGGCGGCGACCCACAGCATGTCCTGCTTGGGACGGCGCAGGCGGCCGAAATCGACGGGCACCGGCTTGGCCCAGCCGAACAGCAGGCCCGCCCCGCCCAGCAGCTTGCTGGTCAGCAGGATGATCGCCGGCACCAGCAGGGTGCCGACCGGATCGATGTGCTTGATGGGGTTGAGAGTGACCCGTCCAGCCTGGGTGGCGGTATCGTCGCCGAACATGCGCGCCACGTATCCGTGGGCGGCTTCATGCAGCGTGATGGCGAAGATCAACGGAATCGCATAGACCGCGATTGTCTGAATGATGGAATCCATGCGGCATTGTAACGGCAGAGCTCAGCCGCTTGCGGATCCCGCCAGGGCGGATTTTCCCGCTCCTCGAAGGGTCGGAGGGCGGCGATCGCCCCCTCCTCCGAAGAGGCCTAGGCCGAAATACCGAGCGTCGCCGGATCGCCCAGCCCGCGGCGCAGCACCACGGGCTCCGGGCCGGACAGGTCCACCACCGTAGTCGGCTCGCGGACGCAGGCCCCGCCGTCCACCACCGCCGCCAGCTCGTGCTCGTAGCGCTCGCGTATCTGCAGGGCGTCGTTCAGCGGTTCGTCTTCGCCAGCCGGGATCAGGGTGCTGGACAGCAGCGGGGAGCCGATCTCCTCCAGCAGGCAGAGTGCGATCGGATGATCCGGCACGCGTATGCCTATGGTCTTGCGCGAGGGGTGCGACAGCCGGCGCGGCACCTCCCGCGTGGCTTCTAGGATGAAGGTCCAGGGCCCGGGCGTGGCTGCCTTCAGCAGCCGATATTGCTGGTTGTCGACGTGGGCGAACTGGCCGATCTCCGCCAGGTCGCGGCACAGCACCGTCAGGTGGTGCCGCTCGTCCACGCCGCGCAGCCGGCGCAAGGCCTCGGCGGCATGCTTGTCGTCCAGGGGAGCCACCAGCGCATAGCTGGAGTCGGTGGGAATGGCCACCAGCCCGCCGGCCCGTATCAACTGGGCGGCCTGCTTGAGCAGGCGCAGCTGCGGGTTCTGAGGATGAACCGAGAAGAACTGTGCCACGTCGCCTGATCCTCGCGAAAAAACTCATGCCCGGAAAACGTCCGGGTGACCCTGGCCGCCGGCCGGGCCGGCGGCCACCTCATTCGGCGGCCAGTGCCCGCAGCTCGGCAATCAGCTTGGCGAGCGCGTCGTCGCGCGCGGCAGCCCCGGCGAAATCCGGGCCGTGCGCGGCCTTCGCGCCGTCCAGGAACAACGCGTAGGAATCGCCGTCGGCGCGCAGTGCCTCGGCCGGGTCGGCCAGCCCCCGCAGGCGCTTGATCGCCGCGCCCGCGCTTTGCGCGTCGGCGTAGGGCTCGGACAGCAGCAGGTCTTGCCCGTCGGCCGCCAGGAAGCGGAAACGGAAGCTGCCGCCGTCGTCGCGGAAGCTGACGAAACGGGCCTGCTTGCCGGCCTTTTTCTTCGCCGCCGGCGCCGCGGCGGGCTGTACCGCGTCGAGCCCCACCGCGGCGCGCAGTTCGGCAAGAAACGGTCCCGCGATGGCGCGGGCCTTGCGCGCGCCTTCCTGCAGGATGTCCTCGATTTCGGCCGGCCGGGCAATCAAGCTTTCATAGCGTTCTCGCATGGGGCCGATTTCGCGCTCGATGCGCTCGTACAGCGCCTGCTTGGCGTCGCCCCACCCCATGCCCTCTTCCAGCGAACGCCGGAAGGCGGCTGCCTCGGCGTCGGACGCGAAAGCGCGGTAGATGGTGTAGAGCTGGGAGTTGTCCGGATCCTTGGGCTCGCCCGGCAGGCGCGAGTCGGTCACGATGCGGCCAATGGCATCGCGCAGGTGCTTGCTGCCGCCCTCGAACAGCGGAATGGTGTTGTTGTAGCTCTTGGACATCTTGCGCCCGTCCAGCCCCGGCAAGGTGGCCACGGACTCGTCGATCTGCGCCTCGGGCAGCACGAACAGCTCTCGGCCTCCGCCGTAGAGATGGCTGAATCGCTGGGCGATGTCGCGCGCCATCTCGATGTGCTGGATCTGGTCGCGCCCCACTGGCACGCGATGGGCGTTGAACAACAGGATGTCGGCCGCCATCAGCACCGGGTACGAGAACAGTCCCATCGTGATGCCGGCGTCCGGATCCTCGTTCTCGGCCACGTTCTGGTCCACGGCGGCCTTGTAGGCATGGGCGCGGTTCATCAGGCCCTTGGCGGTCACGCAGGTCAAGAGCCAGCAGAGCTGCGGGATCTCGGGCAGATCGGACTGCCGGTAGAACGTCACCCGCTGCGGATCGAGCCCCGCGGCCAGCCAGGTCGCGGCGATCTGCAGGCGCGAGCGCTGCAGACGCGCGGGATCCTCGCACTTGATCAGGGCGTGGTAGTCGGCCATGAAGAAGAAGGCATCGTTGCCCTCGTTGCGGCTCGCCTGGACGGCGGGGCGGATGGCGCCGACGTAGTTGCCGAGGTGAGGCGTACCGGTGGTCGTGATGCCGGTGAGGATGCGGGTTCTCATGTTCGGGAGGGGCAGGCATTGATACGGGTATAGAGCCGCAGTGTACCTCCCGTGCGCGCAGCCGTCCGCCCATGGCGGATAATGGCGGATTGCATTCCATTTCCCGGGCCGGTCATGCGTTCCATCACATTCACGCTCACGGGCGATCACGTGCCGCTGTGCGATTTGCTCAAACTCACGGGCCTCGCGGATTCCGGCGGCGCCGGCAAGGCCCTGGTGGCCTCAGGGGTGGTCAGGGTCGACGGGCAAGTGGAATTGCGCAAGACCTGCAAGATCCGGGCGGGCCAGATCGTCGAGTTCGAAGACACCCGGATTGTGGTTCGGGATTGACTGGGGGGACGAACACACGAGGCAGCAGAAAATGCCGCTCTCGGCCAGCCTGGTATACCCCAGGATGCGGCGGATCTGGCTCCGCCAGTCCGCCCGCATCGCCCGCTGGGGGGCGCGCGTCAGCGCGTAGGGGGGACCTCAATGGGCCTGCTCCCACGTATAGCCCGTCCCCACCTCTGCCACCAGCGGCACCTTCAGCTCGGCCACGCCGCACATCAGCGCCGGCAGGCGATGGGCGACGATTTCGCTTTCCTCGCGGGGGACTTCGAGCACGAGTTCGTCGTGCACCTGCATGACCAGCCGGGCGCCCAGCTTGTCGGTCTCGAGCCAGTCCTGCACGGCGACCATCGCCATCTTGATCAGGTCGGCGGCGGTGCCCTGCATGGGGGCGTTGATGGCGGCGCGCTCGGCGGCCTGGCGGCGCGGGCCGCTGCCGCCGCGGATCTCGGGCAGCCACAGGCGGCGGCCGAAGACGGTTTCGACGTAGCCGCGTTCGCGCGCCTGCTCGCGCGTGTCGTCCATGTAGCGCGCCACGCCCGGATAGCGGGTGAAATAGCGGTCGATGTAGTGCTTGGCCGCGTCGCGGGTGATGCCGAGGTTGCTGGCCAGGCCGAAGGCGCTCATGCCGTAGATCAGGCCGAAGTTGATGACCTTGGCGTAGCGCCGCTGCTCGGCGTTGACCTCTTCAGGCTTCACGGCGAAGATCTCCGCCGCGGTGGCGCGGTGGATGTCCTCGCCCCGCGCGAATGCCGACAAGAGATTCTCGTCGCCGGAGATGTGCGCCATGATGCGCAGCTCGATCTGCGAATAGTCGGCAGACATGATGAGGTTGCCCGGCTCGGCCACGAAGGCCTCGCGCACGCGACGGCCCTCGGGGGTGCGCACGGGGATGTTCTGCAGGTTGGGATCGCTCGAGGCTAGCCGCCCCGTGACCACCGCCGCCTGCGCGTAGCTGGTGTGCACGCGCTGGGTCCGGGGGTTGATCATCTTGGGCAGCTTGTCGGTATAGGTGGACTTGAGCTTGGCCAGGCCGCGATAGCTCAGCAGGGCCTGCGGCAGCGGGTAGTCCTCGGCCAGCTTGCTGAGGACGTCTTCGTCGGTGGACGGCGCGCCGCTGGCGGTCTTCTTGACCACGGGCAGCTGCAGCTTGCCGAACAGGATCTCGCCCAGCTGCTTGGGCGAGTTGAGGTTGAACGGCTGGCCCGCCAGCTCGTAGGCGCGCTGCTCGAGCACCAGCAGTTCCTGGCCGATGGCGTGGCTCTGGCGGGCGAGCTCTTCCGGATCGATGCGCACGCCGTTGCGCTCGACGATGGTCAACACGCGCGACACCGGCATCTCGATCGCGTAGATGCGGGCCAGGCCGGCGTCGGCCTCGATGCGCGGATACAGGGTGGCATGCAATTGCAGCGTGTAGTCGACGTCCTCGCAGGCGTAGCGCGTGGCCACGTCGATGGCGACCTCGTCGAAGCAGAGCTGGTTCGCGCCCTTGCCGCACACGTCGACGTACGACAAGCCCTTGCGCCCCAGCCAGCGCTGGGAAAGGTCGTCGAGCGATACGCTGCGGTGGGATTCCAGCACGTAGGCCTGCAGCATGGTGTCGTGCGCAACGCCGCGCAGCGCGATGCCGGCATTGGCGAATACGTGGGTGTCGTACTTGGCGTTGTGCAGCAGCTTGGGGGCGTCGGCATTCTCGAGCCACGGCGCCAGCCGTGCCAGCACCTCGTCCTTGGGAAGCTGCTCGCCCGCATCCGGATGCCGGTGCGCGAGCGGGATGTAGCAGGCCTGGCCCGGCTTGACGGCGATCGACAGCCCCACCAGCCGGGCCTCCATTTCCATCAGCGAATCGGTCTCGGTATCGAGGGCCGCCAGCGGCGCCGCCTGGGCGGCCGCCAGCCACCGGTCGAACGTCGCCCAATCGCTGACGGTCTCGTAGAGCACGGTTTCCGGCGCCGGCGGCGCATCGGCCTGCACGCGGGAATCGCCCTCGGGAATGCGCGCATCGTCGCCGGTCAGCTCGCGCAGCCAGGTGCGAAATCCGTAGCGCTCGTACATCGCTTCCAGCCGCTCGCGGTCCATGGGCCGCATGGTAAGCGCATCCAGGCTGGGGATATGGGCGCTCAGGTCGCAATCGGTGCGTATGGTGATGAGAGAGCGCGTGAGCTCGAACTTCGGGATCGCCGTGCGCAGGTTGGCGCCGGCCACTCCCTTGACCTTGTCGGCCTGAGCCACGAGTTCTTCAAGCGTGCCATACTCATTGAGCCATTTGGCCGCCGTCTTGGGACCGACCTTCTCCACGCCAGGCACGTTGTCGACGGAATCGCCGATCAGCATCAGGTAGTCCACGATACGCTCGGGCGGCACGCCGAATTTCTGCAGGACCCCTTCGGCGTCGAGCGTCTCGGACGTCATGGTGTTGACCAGGGTCACGTGATCGTTGACCAGCTGCGCCATGTCCTTGTCGCCGGTGGACACGACGCTGCGTATGCCCTGCGCCGCGGCCTGGCAGGTGAGCGTGCCTATCACGTCGTCGGCTTCGACCCCCTCGATGGCGAAGACCGGCCAGCCCTGGGCGCGTATGGCCTCGACGATGGGGCCGACCTGGCGCGCGAGGTCTTCCGGCATGCTGGCGCGGGTGGCCTTGTATTCCGGATACAGGTCGTCGCGGAAAGTCTTGCCCGGAGCGTCGAAAATGCAGGCGAGGTAGTCTGCCTTATGATCGTTCAGTGCGCGGCGCAGCATGTTCAGCACGCCGTACAGCGCGCCGGTCGGCTCCCCTTGCGCGTTGCGCAGGTCCGGCAGGGCGTGGTATGCGCGATAAAGGTAGCTGGAACCGTCGACCAACAGCAACGTCTTGATCATGATCAAACACAGAGAAATCGAAGTAGGCAAGGAAACCCACGACAGCGGCGGGAGCGTCCCGAAGAAACCCGGACGCATCCCCGGCCTGCGGGATGTGGTGAGCGTGGAACGCGCCACCGCCACCAAGGCGCGCGAATCATGGCATGTCCTGGGGATTATGTCAGAGTTCTTCGAGGCTTCCGAACGCCTGGCCCAGATCCGGCCGGCGGTAAGCATATTCGGCAGCGCCCGCATTCCCGCCGGCGACCCGCGGTACGAGAAGGCCGAGCTGATCGCCCGCAAGCTGTCCGAGGCGGGCTTTTCCGTCATATCCGGAGGCGGCCCCGGCATCATGGAAGCGGCCAACAAGGGAGCCTATGAAGGACCCAGCCCCAGCGTGGGCCTGAACATCGAGCTGCCCCACGAACAGTCGAGCAACGGCTACCAGAACATCAGCCTGTACTTCCGGCACTTCTTCCCGCGCAAGGTCGCGTTCGTCAAATTCACGTCGGCCTACGTGGTGCTGCCCGGCGGCTACGGCACGCTGGACGAGCTCTTCGAAGCCCTGACGCTGGTGCAGACCAACAAGAGCCGCAGGATGCCCATCATCCTGGTCGGTTCGGACTACTGGCAGGGCCTGGTCGACTGGATACGGGCGCAGCCGCTGGCGCAAGGACTGATCTCGGCCGGCGATCCCGGCCTGCTGCAGATCATCGACGAGCCGCAAGCCATCGTCGACGCCATCTTCGACTTCTATCAGCATGAAGGTTTCACGCAGTCGCCGGGAGAGCGCGAACAGCTGCTGAACCTCTGACACGGCGCGCGTACGCGCTCGCGGGCATTCCCGCCACATTCCGGCGGCTGCGGGGGCGCGTACGAGGACGGCGGACATGTCGATGACGCTAGAATGCGGTAAATCATCGATACCAGCCCCATCCCACGCTCATCCATGGCCGTATTCACCCCCGTCAACGAAACGGATGCCCGCGCCCTGCTTGCCGACTACTCCCTGGGCGAATTGCGCGCCCTGCGCGGCATTCCTTCCGGCATCGAGAACACCAACTACTTCCTCACGACCAGCCGGGGCGAATACGTGCTGACGCTGTTCGAGCGCCTGACGCGCGAGCAGTTGCCCTTCTACATCGACCTGATGACCCATCTTGCCGAGCACGGCATCCCGGTGCCGCATCCCCAGGCCGCGCATGATGGCCGCCGCCTGGCCGAGCTGCACGGCAAGCCTTGCACCATCGCCACGCTACTGCCCGGCAAGTGCGAAATGGATCCCCTGCCCGGCCACTGCGCGCAGGTCGGCGCCACGCTGGCCCGCATGCACCTGGCAGGCCGGGACTTTCCTGCCTTCCAGCCCAATCTGCTGGGCGTGGACTGGTGGCGCGAAACCGCGCCGGTCGTCGCGCCCTACCTGGGCGCCGACGCGGCGGCCATGCTGGGCGACGAGGTCGCATTCCAGGCGGCGTTCGCCGGCTCCGAGGCCTACCGCGAACTGCCCAGCGGCCCGGCCCACTGCGACCTGTTCCGCGACAACGTGCTGTTCGCGGGCACGCGCGAGGCGCCCGTGCTCGGCGGCTTCATCGATTTCTACTTCGCCGGCTGCGATACGTGGCTGTTCGACCTGGCCGTCTGCGCCAACGACTGGTGCATCGACCATGCGAGCGGCGAATTCCGCCCCGAGCTCGCGCAGGCGCTGCTCGGGGCCTATGCCCAGGTGCGCCCGCTGACCGATATCGAGCGCGCGTCGTGGCGCACCCTGCTCCGTGCCGCCGCCTTGCGCTTCTGGATGTCGCGGCTGCGCGACTTCTATCTGCCCCGTCCGGCGCAAACGCTGACGCCGCACGATCCGACCCATTTCGAACGCATCCTGCGCCTGCGGCGCGATGGCGTACCCTTTCCGCTTCCCTGAACCATGAAACACCCTTTCCATCGGCATGCGCCGACCCGGGCCTTCGCCCGCAACCGCCAGGAGGCCCGCTGATGCAAGCCGCCTCCCTTGCCCCCGGCGCCGGCTGGCAATGGGTGCGCGACGGACTCGCGCTGTTCCGCCGCCAGCCCATGGCGATGTTCACCTGGGCGCTCACCATAGGCTTCATGGTGCTGATCGCCAGCATCCTCGCGCCCATCGGGCCCCTGCTGTTCGTTGTCGCCATGCCCGCGATCACGGTCATGACCCTGGAGGCATGCCGAGCGATCGAGCAAGGCAAGACGGTCCTCCCATTGCGGCTGTTCGCGGTGCTCAAGGCGCCGGGGCTGGCCAGGAAGCTGCTGGCCATGGGCGGCGTCTACGTCGCCGCGGTGCTGCTGGCCGGCCTGGTGGCCTTCCTGCCGTTCGCCGAAGGCTTGCGCGAGGCCGTGCAAGGCCTGTCGTCGGACGACATGGGCCCCGTGCTGGCCGCGATGCGCGCGCCCATCGTCCTGTTCGCCATCTTCTACGTGATCATCGCCGGACTGTTCTGGCATGCCCCCGCGCTGGTGGCCTGGTATCGGCTCGACCTGCGCAAGGCGCTCTTCTTCTCCGGCATCGCCTGTTGGCGCAACAAGGGAGCCTTCCTGATGTACGGCGCAACGTGGCTGCTGGTCGTGCTGGCCCTCGAGCTCGGCGGCGGCCTGCTCGAAGCGATCGGGCTGTCGGGAACCATCTCCGGGCTCATCCAGATGCCGTTCAACTTCCTGGCGGCGGCCGTGCTCTATTGCAGTTTCTATCCGACCTATACCAGCGTTTTCGGCCCGCCCCCCGCGGCGGCGTTCGCCGCGTCGCCTTGACGGTCTCAGTGAAAACCCGCGAGGAAGGCCCGGCAACGGGCCTTCCTCGTATTTACTCCGGAAAATGCGGTTGACGGGCACAACGATAGCCCGTATAAAAGCGGAGCATGATTTTCAAGAGTACGAGTTGCTGTACAAAATTGCTTACCGCTGCGGTACAGGGTTGTTCATGGTCTCCATCCTTGATTGTCTTGCTTTCACTCGTTCCTGATCTTTCATTTCAAGGATAAACACCATGGAAACCGGTACCGTCAAATGGTTCAACGACGCCAAGGGTTTTGGCTTCATTACCGCTGATTCGGGCGGCGACGACCTGTTCGCGCACTTCTCCGAAATCCGCGTCGATGGGTTCAAGACCCTGCAGGAAAACCAGAAGGTCAAATTCGAAGTCACCGTGGGCCCCAAGGGCCGCCAGGCTTCCAATATCCAGCCTCTGTAAGCTATAATAGGCTTATCCGCCAAAACCCCCGCTTGCGGGGGTTTTGTTTTTTGCGGCCTTTGCAGCGCTTGCGCGAAGGCCGCCCAGGCGGATGACGGAACCGCATCCGCGACGCCCTGGCGCGGATGCGACATGGGGGAAACGGCCGCCCCAGGCAAGAACCGTCCTCCCTCCCCCACACAGCTGCCGTGCAGCAATAAATCGGGATGCTTCGGGCATTCTTCTTCCGCCGCCGGTAATCGTGCGGCAAACCAGGCAGACGTCACGCGCGCCCCGGGCTTGCGCAGCCCTCGGCGCTTCACCGCGAACTTCCACCGTCATCGATGGCGCACGGCGCCAGCCTTGCGGCGTGCCATGGCACCACCCTGGCCGAAGCTCGCTTTTTTGCATTTCGCAATGCACAGGAGGAAATACCCATGTCGAATAAGGAAGAACTGATCGAAATGGAAGGCATCGTCGCCGAGGTGCTGCCGTCGACCAGCTTTCGAGTCACGCTGGAAAACGGCATGGAGGTTGCTGCCTACGCATCGGGCAAAATGCGCAAGCACCGTATTCGCATCCTCGCCGGAGACCGGGTCACGATGGAGCTCTCGCCCTATGACCTGACCAAGGGACGCATCAGCTTCCGCCACAAGGACGGCCCCGCGCCCACCGGCAACCGCCCGCCGCCGCGCCGACGCTAAGACCGCTTCGATGAAAAAGCCCTCGCGATGAACGAGGGCTTTTTTTCACCGCAGGGCCGCCCCAAGGCGAAAGACGCCCCCCCGAGGGGCAGCGCCGCCGCGTAGCGGCATTTTGTCCATCAGACGGGCTCGAGCTTGGCCATCGCCAGCGCCAGCGTCTTGGTGCCGACGCCGCCGAAGTTGACCTGCACCTGCGCATCCTGGCCGCTGCCCATCATGCTGACGATGACGCCTTCGCCGAACTTGGGATGGACCACGCTCTGCCCCACCTTGAAGGTGCGGCCGTTGACCTCCACGCCGGCATCGGACGTGCGGCGGCTCGAATAGCCTTCCGACGAACCCACATAGGGCGCGTCCTTGCCGGCGCGCGAAGAAAAGCCGCCGCCGTTGTCCTCGCCCCACGCGGCCCGCCCCCAGCCGCCGGCGGTATCCACGGCCTTGGCCCGGCCATTGCGCGGCGTGAGCCACTTGAGCGACTCCTCGGGCACCTCGCCGAGGAAACGCGAGCGCATGTTGTAGCGGGTCTGCCCGTGCAACATGCGGGTCTGGGAAAAGCTCAGGTACAGGCGTTCGCGGGCGCGCGTCACGGCCACGTACATCAGGCGCCGCTCCTCTTCCAGCCCGGATTGCTCGAGAATGCTGTTCTCGTGCGGGAACAGCCCTTCTTCCAGCCCGGTAATGAAGACGGCCTCGAACTCCAGGCCCTTGGCCGCGTGCACCGTCATCAGCTGGACGGCGTCCTGGCCCTCGCCCGCCTGGTTGTCGCCCGCCTCCAGCGCCGCGTGGGCCAGGAAGGCCGCCAGCGGCGACGGCAGCTCGATGCCGGCCTCGGGCAGCGTCTGGGCCAACGCTCCGGCGTCGGTCAGCGCATAGCCGTCCTCGGCGGCGAACGCCGCGGCGGCATTGACCAGTTCGCGCAGGTTCTCGATGCGTTCGGCGCCTTCTTTTTCCTGCAGGTAGTGCTGGATCAGGCCGCTGGCCTCGATCACGTGGTCGACGATTTCATGCAGCGGCAGGTTCTGCGTCTCGAAACGCATGCGGTCGATCAGCGCGGCGAACTGGGCCAGGTTATTGCCGCCGCGGCCCGGCACCTGGCTCACCGCCGCATACAGGCTGCAGCCATGCAGGCGTGCGATGTCGGCCTGCTGCTCGAGCGTGCGCGCGCCGATGCCGCGCGCCGGAAAATTGACCACCCGCATCCAGGCCGTATCGTCGTGCGGATTTTCCATCAGGCGCAGATAGGCCAGCGCATGCTTGACCTCCTGCCGTTCGAAAAAGCGCAGGCCGCCATAGACCTTGTACGGGATGCCGGCGGAGAACAGCGCATGCTCGAGCACCCGCGACTGCGCGTTGCTGCGATAAAGGATGGCGATCTCGCGCCGCAGCCGCCCCTCTCCCACCAGCGAGCGGATCTCCTCGATCACCCACTGGGCCTCCTGGGCGTCCGACAGCGCCTCGTAGACGCGAATGGGTTCGCCATGCCCCTGGTCGGTCCACAGGTTCTTGCCCAGGCGGCCGGAATTATTGCGGATCAGCGTATTGGCCGCATCCAGGATGTGGCCGTGCGAGCGGTAATTCTGCTCCAGCCGGATGATGCGCTCATGGGCGAATTCGCGTTCGAATTCCGCCATGTTTCCGACGTTGGCGCCGCGGAACGCATAGATGGACTGGTCGTCGTCGCCCACCGCGAAGATCGCGGCGCCGCCACCGGCCAGCAGTTTGAGCCAGCGGTACTGCAACCGGTTGGTGTCCTGGAACTCGTCCACCAGGATATGGCGGAAGCGATGCTGGTAGTGTTCGCGTATGGGCGCGTTGTGGGTCAGCAGCTCATGGCAGCGCAGCAGCAGCTCGGGAAAATCGACCACGCCCTCGCGCTGGCACTGGGCGTCGTACATGCCGTAGAGTTCGACCATCTGCCGATTGAAGTTGTCGTAGGCCTCGACCTCGGTATGGCGCAGCCCTTCTTCCTTGGCGGCGTTGATGAAGTGCTGCAACTGGCGCGGCGGATATTTCTCGTCGTCCACCCCCGCTCCCTTCAGCAGGCGCTTGATGGCCGAGAGCTGGTCCGCCGTATCCAGGATCTGGAAGGTCTGGGGCAATCCCGCGTCGCGGTAGTGCGCGCGCAGCATGCGGTTGCACAGGCCGTGGAAGGTACCTATCCACATGCCCCGGGTATTGATGGGCAGCATCGCGCTGATGCGGGTCAGCATTTCGCGCGCGGCCTTGTTGGTGAAGGTGACGGCCATCAGCCCGTGCGGACTGACCTGGCCGGTCTGGATCAGCCAGGCCATGCGCGTGGTCAACACCCGCGTCTTGCCGCTGCCCGCGCCTGCCAGCACCAGGGCATGGCGCGGCTCGATCGTAACGGCGGCGAGCTGGGGGGGATTGAGGTTGTCGAGCAGGGACATAAAGCAGGACGCAGGGAATAAGAGAGAGCGGCAGGCAGTCTAGCACCCGTGGCAACCGCGCGCGCTCCGGGATGGGCCGCGCCGTGCCTGTAACGGCTCGCCACCGCTTCGGCGGCGCCTGCTTCTATAATGAGGGGTTTAGCCGGCGCGCGCCCGTTGCGAGCCGGCCCAGGCCCGCGGCCATGGGCGTCATCGCCGCGCCAGAATACCCTAGACCAGCCCCGGAACCCATGCAGGAACGCTACGCGCCGAACGAGATCGAATCCGCCGCCCAGAAGCACTGGGAGGCGACCAACGCCTACCTCACGGTAGAACACGCGAAGAACGCCGACGGCTCCGAAAAGCCCAAGTTCTACGCCTGCTCGATGCTGCCCTACCCCAGCGGCAAGCTCCACATGGGACACGTGCGCAACTACACGATCAACGACGCCATGTACCGGCAGTTGCGCATGAAGGGCTACAACGTCTTGATGCCCATGGGCTGGGATGCCTTCGGCATGCCGGCCGAGAATGCCGCCATCAAGTCCAAGGTGCCGCCCGCCAAATGGACCTACGACAACATCGCCTACATGAAGAAGCAGATGAAGGCGATGGGGCTGGGCATCGACTGGTCGCGCGAAATGGCCGCCTGCGACCCGAAGTACTACAAATGGAACCAGTGGCTGTTCCTGAAGATGCTGGAAAAGGGCATCGCCTATCGCAAGACCCAAGTGGTGAACTGGGACCCGGTCGACCAGACCGTGCTCGCCAATGAGCAGGTCATCGACGGCCGCGGCTGGCGCTCGGGCGCGCTGGTGGAAAAGCGCGAGATTCCCGGCTATTACCTGCGAATCACCGAATACGCCGACGAGTTGCTGGAAGAGGTCAAGAACAACCTGACCGGCTGGCCCGAGCGCGTGCGCCTGATGCAGGAGCACTGGATAGGCAAGAGCGAAGGCACGCGCTTTGCCTTCACTCACGACATCCGCGATGCCTCGGGCCAATTGATCCAGGACGGGCGCATGTACGTCTTCACGACGCGCGCCGACACCATCATGGGCGTCACGTTCTGTGCCGTCGCCCCCGAACATCCGCTGGCCCTGCATGCCGCCGGGGGCGATCCCGCCCTGGCCGCCTTCATCGAGGAATGCCGCAAGGGCGGCGTGACCGAGGCCGAGCTGGCCACGCGCGACAAGGAGGGCCTGCCGACGGGGCTGACCGTGGAGCACCCGCTCACCGGCGAGGCCATACCGGTCTGGGTCGGCAACTACGTGCTCATGAGCTACGGCGAAGGCGCCGTCATGGGCGTGCCCGCCCACGACGAGCGCGACTTCGCGTTTGCGAAGAAGTACGGCCTGCCCATCAAGCAGGTCATCGCCGCCGACGGCCAGGCCTTCTCCACCGACGCCTGGCAGGAATGGTACGGTGACAAGCAGGTGGCCCGCACGGTCAACTCGGGCAAGTACGACGGACTCTCCCACCAGGAGGCCGTCGACGCGATCGCAGCGGACCTGGCGGCCAAGGGCCTGGGCGAGAAGCGCACCACCTTCCGCCTGCGCGACTGGGGCATCTCGCGCCAGCGCTACTGGGGCACGCCCATTCCCATCATCCATTGCGATGCGTGCGGCCCGGTGCCGGTGCCCGAGAAGGACCTGCCTGTCGTGCTGCCCGAGGACCTGATCCCGGACGGCAGCGGCAACCCTCTGGCCAGGAGCGAAGCCTTCCTGAAGTGCACGTGCCCGCAATGCGGCAAGCCGGCCCGGCGCGAGACGGACACGATGGACACCTTCGTGGACTCGTCCTGGTACTTCATGCGCTATACCTCGCCGGGCAACGATGCCGCGATGGTGGACGAGCGCAACGACTACTGGATGCCGATGGACCAGTACATCGGCGGCATCGAGCATGCCGTGCTGCACCTGCTGTACGCGCGCTTCTGGACCAAGGTGATGCGCGACATGGGCCTGGTCAAGTTCGGCGAACCCTTCGTCAAGCTGCTGACCCAGGGCATGGTGCTCAACCACATCTATTTCCGCAAGAACGAGAAAGGCGGCATCGAATACTTCTGGCCCGAGGAGGTCGAGAACGTCTACGACGCCAAGGGCGCGATCGTGGGCGCCAAGCTCAAGGCCGACGGCTCGCCGATCGAGTACGGCGGCGTGGGCACCATGTCGAAGTCCAAGAACAACGGCGTGGATCCGCAGTCCCTGATCGACACGCAGGGCGCGGACACCGCCCGCCTGTTCGTGATGTTCGCCAGCCCGCCGGAGCAGACCCTGGAATGGTCCGGCTCCGGCGTGGACGGCGCCCACCGCTTCCTGCGCCGGCTGTGGAGCTTCTGCCATGCCAACCGCGACCGCATCCACGGCGCGCTCGGCCGCCCAGCGCCCGCCGACTGGTCGGCCGCCAGCCAGGCAGTCAAGACGCTGCGCCGCGACGTCCATGCCATCCTCAAGCAGGCCGACTACGATTACCAGCGGATCCAGTACAACACGGTCGTGTCGGCGTGCATGAAGCTGCTCAATACGCTGGAAGACGCCAAGCTGGAAGGCGAGCTGGGCGATGCCGCGCTGGCCGAGGGCACTCGCATCCTGCTGTCCATCCTCTACCCCATCGTGCCGCATGTCACATGGCAGGCCTGGCGCGACCTGGGCTATGCCGAGCAGCACGGCGACCTGCTCGACGCCGCCTGGCCCCAGGTGGACGAAGCCGCCCTGATCACCGACGAGATCGAGCTCATGCTCCAGGTCAACGGCAAGCTGCGCGGATCCCTGTCGGTGCCCAGCAGCGCCGACAAGGCCGCCATCGAAGGATTGGCGGTCGCCCACGAGGCCGTCGCCAAATTCCTGGAAGGACGGCCGGTCAAACGGGTTATCGTTGTACCGGGCAAGCTCGTCAACGTTGTGGGGTAGAGGGCATGAAACCGTCGTCCTTTTCGTCTTTTGCCGGCAAGCGGCGTCGCCTGCTGCTTCAGGCCGCAATGGCTGGCGGCCTGGGGCTGCTCGCAGGCTGCGGTTTCGCGCTGCGCGGCACGGCCGACCTGCCGTTCTCGACGCTCTACGTCAGCGCGAGCGACACCTCCGAACTCGGCGCCCAATTGCGCCGGTACGTGCGCAACACGACCAATACCCGCATCGTCGAGGACCCCAAGACGGCGGAAGCGCAATTGCAGATTCTGCAGGAAACGCAGGAACGCAGCATCCTGTCGCTCGACGCCTCCGGCCGCGTCCGGGAATTCGAACTGCGCTACCTGTTCGCGTTCCGCGTCCACGACGGCAAGGGCCAGGACTATATTCCGCCGACCACCATCGCGCTCAAGCGCGACCTGACCTTCAGCGACGCCAACGTGCTGGCCAAGGATTCCGAAGCAAGCCTGCTGTATCGCGACATGCAGAACGAAGCCGTCCAGCAGGTGTTGCGCCGGATGGCCGCCGTCGAGTCGAAGCAGCCCAGTTGATGAACCCCGGGAAGCGCTCTCCCCTCGGCGGCTTTCGGCCGGGAGAACCGTCATGAAACAATTGCGCCCGGAACAGCTCATTGCCCAGTTGCAGCGGAGCGGCGGACAACTGGAGCCGCTTTATACGGTTACCGGCGACGAGCCCTTGCTCGTCATCGAGGCGTGCGACGCGTTACGCGCGGCGGCGACGGCGGGAGGGTATACCGAGCGCGAGACTGTCGTGGCGGATGCGCGCAGCGACTGGAATGCGCTGCTGAGCGCCTCGCAATCGATCTCGCTGTTCGGCGAGCGCAGGCTGCTGGAGTTGAAAATCCCGACGGGCAAGCCGGGCAAGACCGGTGGCGAGGTCATCGCGCGGCTGGCCCGGCAGGCGCCGGGCCAGCAAGGCGACAGCGTCACGGTGGTGATGCTGCCCAAGCTCGACAAGACTACGCGTTCGTCGGCCTGGTTCTCGGCGCTGGCCGAACACGGAGTCGTGGTGGACGTGCCGACCATCGAGCGGCCGATGCTGCCAGGCTGGATAGGCGAGCGGCTGGCGCGGCAGAAGCAGCGCGCCGCAGCCGAAGTGCTGCAATGGCTGGCCGACCGCGTCGAAGGCAATCTGCTCGCCGCGCACCAGGAAATCCTGAAGCTTGGCCTGCTCTACCCCGAAGGCGCGTTGACGCTGGAGCAGGTGCAGGACGCCGTGATGAACGTAGCGCGCTATGACGTGTTCAAGCTGCGCGATGCGATGCTGGCCGGCGACGCGCAGCGCGTCGTGAGACTGATCGAAGGCCTGCGCGCCGAGGGCGAAGCCCTTCCCCTGGTGCTGTGGGCGGTAGGCGAGGAAATCAGGCTGCTGGCGCGCCTCTCCCAGGCTGCCCAGCAAGGGCAGAGCGTGCCGGCGCTGATGCGCACCCTGCGTTTCTTCGGCTCGCACGAGCAGTTGGCCAACCAGGCGCTCAAGCGCGTTCCGCCGCAGGCGTGGACCGCCGCCGTGCACCACGCCCATGAAGTGGACAAGATCATCAAGGGTTTGCGCGTCCCCGGACGCCTGCCGGATCCTTGGCACGAAATCACGCGCCTTGCGCTCAGGCTCGCGGCCTGAGCGCAAGGCCGACTCTCTTCGCAGTTCATACGGAATGGATAACCTGAATCTCGACGAAACCATGCGCCAGCTCGGCGCCCGCGCCCGCGCCGCCGCCCGGCAGGTGGCCCGCGCCGACGACCGCGCGAAAGCGGCCGCGCTGCGAGCCATGGCAGCCGGCCTGCGCGACCGCAAAGACTGGCTGCAGGCGGAAAACGCCAAGGACCTCGACGCGGCGCGCAAGAACGGACTGGAATCGGCCCTGGTCGACCGGTTGACGCTATCGGACAAGGCGCTCGGACTGATGGCGACCGGCCTGGAGCAGATTGCCGCCATGCCGGACCCGGTGGGCGAGCTGACCGAAACCCGGCTGCGGCCGAACGGCATGCAGATCGCGCGCATGCGAGTGCCGCTGGGCGTCATCGCCATCGTCTACGAGTCGCGTCCGAACGTCACCATCGACGCGGCCGCGCTCTGCCTGAAGTCCGGCAACGCCAGCATACTGCGCGGCGGCTCGGAGGCCATTCATTCCAATACCGCGCTCGGCCGCATCGTGCGCGAAGGGCTGGAGGCCGCCGGCCTGCCGGCCGATGCCGTGCAGGTCGTCGAGACCACCGACCGCGCGGCGGTGGGCAAGCTGGCGACCCTGACCGAATACGTCGACGTCATCGTTCCCCGCGGCGGCAAGGGCTTGATCAAGCGCCTGTCCGAAGAAGCCCGCGTGCCGGTGATCAAGCACCTGGACGGCATCTGCCACGTCTATGTGGACCGCGACGCCGATCTCGCCAAGGCGCATACCATCGCCTTCAATGCCAAGACCTACCGCTACGGCATCTGCGGAGCGATGGAAACGCTGCTGGTGCATGCGGAGGTCGCGTCCGCATTCCTGCCGCCCATGGGCCGCGCCTTTGCCGAGCACGGCGTCGAGCTGCGGGGCTGCGAACGCACGCTGGCACTCGTGCCGCAGGCCGTGCCGGCTGCCGAGGAAGACTGGGGCACCGAGTACCTCGGCCCCGTTCTCTCTGTGAAAGTGGTCGATGACCTCGACCAGGCCATCGGCCACATCGAGACCTACGGGTCGCAGCATACCGATTCGATCGTGACCGAGAACCTGGCGGCCGCCCGTCGCTTCCAGCGCGAAGTGGATTCCAGCTCGGTCTATGTCAACCTGCCCACATGCTTTGCCGACGGCTACGAATATGGCCTGGGAGCCGAAATCGGCATCTCGACCAACAAGCTGCACGCGCGTGGACCGGTGGGCCTGGAAGGATTGACCACGCTGAAATGGGTATTGACCGGCGACGGCCAGACGCGCGGCTGAAGCGCCGCCTCCAGGCGGCGGGACAGGCGGCCACGGCCCATGTCCCGCCGCGATATCGCCGCGCACGCGGCTTGCATGATCTGACGAGGAACCGCTCATGCTGTGGGTGAAAGCTTTTCATATCGTATTCGTCGCTTCCTGGTTCGCCGGGTTGTTCTACCTGCCGCGGATCTACGTCAATCTGGCGCAGGAAACGAATGCCGCCGCCGCCACGCGCCTGCTGGGCATGGCGCGCCGGCTGTTCCGCTTCACCACCATGCTGGCGGTGCCGGCCGTGCTGCTGGGCCTGTGGCTGTACCTGGGCTATGGTATAGGCCGGGGCGCGGGCAACGGCTGGATGCATGCCAAGCTGGCCGTCGTCGTGCTGGTGATCGGATACCACCACGCCTGTGGCAGCCTGCTGCGCAAGTTCGAAGCCGGCCGCAATACCCGGTCGCACGTGTTCTACCGCTGGTTCAACGAGGTCCCCGTGGTGCTGCTGCTGGCCGCCACGATCTTCGTTGTCGTCAAACCTTTCTGATCGCCCTGACCTTGTCCGATAATTCCGAGCGCAAGAAAAAGACGCTATCCCTCCCCGCCGGCGAGCGGCCGCGACGCGCCGCCGAAGACGCCCGCGATGCCGACCGGCGCGTCCGTTCGGGCCCGCGTGCCCATCGCGTGGCGCGGGCCGCGCTTGAAAGCGGCAAGCAGCAGCCTCCCGCAACGGAACGCCAACCCGAGGCGCCCAATCGCCGCAGCCGCAATGAGCCTCCGGCTGACCGGCCCGCGGGGCGGCGCGAACCGCGGGGCGAACCGGGGCACGATGCCAGAGGCCGATCCGAGCGCCCGCCTCGTGCGCTCCCCCGTGTAGAGACCGCCCCCCGGCCGGCCCGGAAGTCCGCCGAAGACGAAACCAGGAGCCGGCCTGCCCGTGTCCGGCGGGAATCCGTGGTTCGGCGCCCGGCCGCCGGGCCGGACCTCGGACGGCGCGCCGCGCCGGCACACGCCGAGAACTTCACGATGTTTGCTCCGTGCCCGCAAGGGCTCGAGCATGCGCTGGTGGACGAGCTCCATGGCCTGGGCTTCGACGATGCCCATCCCGGCCGCGCCGGCGCCCACTTCACCGCGGACTGGACTGGCATGATGCGCGCGAATCTCGAATCGCGGCTGGCCACTCGCATCCTGGTACGCGTCGCCCATGGTTCCGTGCGCGACGAAGACGACCTGCTGGCCCTTGCCCGGGCCACGCCCTGGGAGCGCTGGTTCGGTGCCGAACGCACCTTGCGCGTGGACACCTCGGCCGTGCGCAGCCCCATGAAAAGCCTGCAGTTCTGCAACCTGCGCGTCAAGGACGGCATCTGCGACCGGCTGCGCGACCTGGAGGGAGAGCGCCCCAGCATCGACACCGTCCGGCCCGACGCGCGCGTCCACGCGTTCCTGGACGAAACCAGCGCCACGCTCTACCTCGACACCTCGGGAGAGTCCCTGTTCAAGCGCGGCTGGCGATTGGACAAGGGCGAGGCGCCATTGCGGGAGAACCTCGCCGCGGGCCTGCTGGCCCTCTCCGGCTGGCCCGCAGACGTGCCGGTCATCGATCCGTTCTGCGGCAGCGGCACCATCCTGATCGAAGCCGCGCTCAAGGCATTGAACGTACCGCCCGGCATCTCGCGCCCGTTCGGCTTCGAGCGCCTGCGCGATCACCCCGAGCGGCGCTGGCGCGATCTCAAGGACGACGCGCGGACCCGCATCCTGCCGGAATTGCCCATGCAGCTGGCCGGGGCCGATATCGACCCGCGCGCGATCGACGCCGCCCGCGAGAATGCCCATCGCGCGGGCCTGACCGAGGAAGCGGTCTATTTCGAGGTGGCGGACGCGCGGGATACCTGCCCGCTAAACGAACGCGCAGGCTGGCTGATCACCAATCCGCCCTACGGTGAACGCCTGGATCTCGAGGAAGACAAGCGACTCTGGTCCGAATGGGCGACGACCCTGAAGCGCGAGTTCGGCGGCTGGCAGCTCCACGTCATTACCACTGACCTCGAACTCCCCAAAAAACTGCGACTCGATCCGTTCCGGCGCACGCCGGTCTACAACGGCGCCCTGGAATGCCGGCTGTTCGGCTTCCAGCTGGTCAAGGGCAGCTTCCGCCGCTGAGGCCCCCGGGGCGGCACGGTGCCGCCCTTCTTCGGCCTACGGCTACACACCGACGTTCCTCCTCGACGCCCCGGCGCTACCGGCCCCGCCGTGCGGAAGCGCGGCCGCAGCGCGCCCTCTTGCTGCGCAAATGATGGATTCACGTCATATTTTCCCAATGACCGAGCTCGAAATGATGCGACGCAACAACAGGATGCACATTTCCCACGTCCAGACCGACCAAAGGCTTGCTATATCCTGGGGTTTCCCCTAATATAGGGTTAACACTTAGGTGATTCCACCTAGGCAACCACAGTGAAAGGGATCCAGCCATGAAATACGTTCAAGACAGCAAGTTGACCGACACGCTCGAACGCGAGCTGATCCGTGGCGAACTGGCCAACGAATTCGAACAACCCCGTCCGTTCACGGCTCTGCGCAACGCAGCCACCCAGATTCTCGGCCTGATCGCCGATCTGAAGAGCGCCGCTCGCCGCTACAACGTTCAGTACGCCAACGGCTGATCGACCATGGCCCGCGCCATGCAAGGGCGTCCCCGTCCAGCGGGAGACGCCCTTTGTTTTATGGCGGCATGCTAGCGGCGCCGGGAGACCGAAAAACAACATCCCCATGCCGCCGCTGCCGGCCGCATGGGGATGCTCGCAAGATGAATGGCAAGGGGGCGCCGCGCGGCGCCCTTTTTTATTGCACGGCAGGCACCGCCGCCCCGGCGGAAGCGAGGGTATTTTCTTCCCACCCTCCCCCAAGCGACTTGTACAGGCCCACCAGGTTGTTCAAGCGCTGCGTGCGCGCCTGCAACAGGCCCTGCTCGGCGGTGAACAGCTCGCGCTGGGCATCCAGCAGTTGAAGATAACTGTCCACACCATTCCGGTAGCGCAGGTCCGACAACTCCAGGCTGCGGCGGGAAGCGTCCACCAATAGCTGCTGAGCCTGGATCTGCCGATCGAAAGTGCTCTTGGCGTCGAGCGCGTCGGCAACCTCGCGGAATGCCGTCTGGATGGTCTGCTCGTACTGGGCCACGGCGATGTTCTTGCGGGCTTCGGCCAGATCGCGGTTGGCGCGGTTGCGGCCGCCGTCGAAGATCGGCAGGCTGATCTGCGGCGCGAAGTTCCACGCCAGCGAACCGCTGTCGAACAAGCCGGACAACTGGCTGCTCGCCGTTCCGAAAGCGCCCGTCAACGCAATGCGCGGGAAAAAAGCGGCCCGCGCGGCGCCGATGTTGGCATTGGCGCTGCGCAACTGCTGCTCGGCCGCGCGGATATCGGGCCGGCGCTCGATCAGGTCGGAGGTCAGGCCCACCGGCACATCCGCCAGCAACGCCTGCGCGTCCAGCGGACGCGGCGGCGGAAGATCGGCCGGCAAGGGTTGCCCGATCAGCAGCACGATCGCGTTGGTGGCCTGGGCGCGATTGCGCTCGGCAATGGCCTGTTCCGACAGCGCGCTTTGAACCAGCGACTCGGCCTGCTGCAGTTCCAGCTCCGAAGCCGCGCCGGCGTCGTAGCGCATCTTGATCAGGTTGTACGAATCCTGCCGCGTCTTCAGCGTGCGCTGCGCGAGCGCGAGCAGCTCGTCGCTGGACCGCTCGTTCAGGTAGGCGTTGGCGAGCTGGGCGACCAGGCTGATCTGCGTGCTGCGGCGGGTTTCCTCGCTGGCCAGGTACTGCGCCAGCGCCGCTTCGCTCAGGCTGCGGACACGGCCGAACAGGTCCAGCTCGAACGCGGTCACGCCGAGGTTGACCTGGTATTGGCTGCCTATGGTCTGCTGGCGCGACGGCGAAAGATCGGCCGGTGTCCGCTGGCGGGTGCCATTGGCGTTGGCGTTGACCCCCGGGAACCGGTCCGCCCGCGTCACCCCGTATTGCGCCCGCGCCGCCTCGATGTTGAGCACGGCCACGCGCAGGTCGCGGTTGTTCTCCAGCGCCAGGCCGATCAGCCGCTGCAGCCGTTCGTCGCCGAAGAACTGCCTCCAGCCGATGTCGGCCGCGGCCGGCTGCGAGCCCGCCGGGGCAGCGCCATGGGCGGAGAAATCCGCCTCCACCGGCGCCGCCGGGCGCTCATAGGTCGGGATCAGCGAGCATCCGCTCAACAAGGCGGCGACAGCCACCGCCACGAGTTTCTTGCTCACGCCGGCGCCGCCGGCCAGCCTGGCGGGGCTGGCCGCCGCCCTGGAGGGCAGCGAACGCATTGCGCGTGGAAGTCGTTTCATATCAATTTCCTTCATGCTTGACCGCTCCCGCCGTGCCGGCATCGCCCTTCTTCGGCTCGTCGTCATGATGCCCCATGACGTGCAGCGATTCGGGCTTGGTCTTGAACAGCCTGAGCACCACCACGAAGAACACCGGCACCAGGAACACCGCCAGCAGCGTGGCGGAGATCATGCCGCCCATCACGCCCGTACCGATGGCACGCTGCGCGCCCGAGCTCGCGCCGGTGGCGATGGCCAGGGGCAGCACGCCCAGGATGAACGCCAGCGACGTCATCACGATGGGGCGGAAGCGCAGGCGGGCCGCTTCGATGGTCGCTTCGGCCAGGCCCTTGCCTTCGGCGTAGAGGTCCTTGGCGAACTCGACGATCAGGATCGCGTTCTTGGCCGACAAGCCGATGATGGTGATCAGGCCCACCTTGAAGAATACGTCGTTGGGCATGCCCACCAGCGTGACCGCCAGCACCGCGCCCAGGATCCCCAGCGGCACCACCAGGATCACCGAGAACGGAATCGACCAGCTCTCGTACAGCGCCGCGAGCACCAGGAACACCACTAGCAGCGACAGCGTCAGCAGGATGGGCACCTGGGCGCCGGACACACGCTCTTGGAGCGATTGTCCCGTCCACTCGTAGCCGATACCCGGAGGCAGTTCCTGCACCAGCCGCTCCATTTCCGCCATTGCTTCGCCGGTACTGAAGCCCGGCTTGGCATCGCCCGAGATCTTGTAGGCCGGGTAGCCGTTGTAGCGGATCACCTGCACGGGCCCCTTGTCCCATTCGGAGGTGGCGAACGCCGAGAACGGCACCAGCCCGCCGCTGGCGTTGGCTGCGTAAAGGCGCAGCAGGTCGTCCGGCGACATGCGGTCCTGGGCTTCGGCCTGCACGACCACGCGCTGGACGCGGCCGACGTTGATGAAGTCATTGACCACGGCCGAGCCCACCGAGGTGGAAAGCGCCGTACGAATCGAATCGAACGACACGCCCAGGGCGTTGGCCTTTTCACGGTCGATCAGCAGGCGCAGTTGCGGCGCGTCTTCCAGGCCTTCGACCCGAGCGTAGGCGATCACCGGGCTCTTGGCGACCGCGCCCAGCAACTGGTCGCGGGCATCGCGCAGGGCATTGTGGCCCAGGCCGCCGCGGTCCTGCAGACGGAACGTGAAGCCAGTCGCGTTGCCCAGTTCGGGAATGGCCGGCGGCACGATCGAGAACACCATGGCGTCCTTGACGCGCGCGAAGAAACTTCCGTTGGCGCGCGAAGCCTCTGCCTGCGCCGACTCGTCCGCGCCGCGCTCGGACCAGTCCTTGAGCGTGGCGAACGACAGCGCCGCATTCTGGCCCATGCCCGAGAAGCTGAAGCCCATGATCGTGATGATGGACTTCACCGACGGACGCTCGCGATAGTGCGCCTCCATGGTCTCCACGGCTTCGCGCGTCCGGTTGGCCGAGGCGCCGGGCGGAGTCTGGATGTCGGTGATCACATAGCCCTGGTCTTCCGCCGGCAGGAACGACGATGGCAGGCGCAGGAAGGTATAACCCAGGACCACCAGGATCGCGAGATAGATGACCATGTAGCGCCCGGTCTTGGCCAGGATGCGTCCCACCCAGTTCTGATAGCCGTCCGCGGTGCGGTTGAAGCTGCGGTTGAACCAGCCGAAGAAACCCTTCTTGTCATGATGGGCGCCCTTCGGAATGGGCTTGAGCAGCGTGGCGCACAGGGCCGGCGTCAGGGACAGAGCCAGGAAGCCCGAGAACATGATGGACGTCGCCATGGCCAGCGAGAACTGCCGGTAGATCACCCCGACCGATCCGCTCATGAAGGCCAGCGGCAGGAACACGGCCGCCAGCACCAGCGTGATGCCGATGATGGCGCCGCTGATCTGCCCCATGGCCTTGCGCGTGGCTTCCTTGGGCGGCAGGCCCTCTTCCACCATGATCCGCTCGACGTTCTCCACCACCACGATGGCATCGTCCACCAGGATACCGATCACCAGCACCATGCCGAACATGGTCAGCACGTTGATCGAGAATCCGGCGACCAGCATGCACGCGAACGAGCCCATCAGGCAGATCGGCACGACGATGGAGGGAATCAGCGTATAGCGGAAGTTCTGCAGGAACAGGAACATCACCAGGAACACCAGCACCATGGCCTCGACCAGGGTATGGAGCACCTTCTCGATCGACGCCTTTACAAAGGGCGAGGTGTCGTACGGGATGTCGTATTTGTAGTCGGACGGGAAATAGGCCGCCAGTTCCTCCATCTTGGCCTTGACGCCCTCGGCCGCCGACAGCGCGTTCGCGCCCGGGGCCAGCTGAACCGCCACGGCGGCGGTCGGCTTGCCGTTCAGGCGCGACGAGAACATGTAGGTCTCGGCGCCGACCTCGATGCGCGCCACGTCGCGCAGGCGCACGGAAGAACCGTCCGGATTGGCGCGCAGCACGATGTTGCCGAACTCTTCCGGCGTGGCGAGCTGGCCGCGCACCGAGATGGTGGCGGTGATCTGCTGGTCCGGCAGGTTGGGTTGGTCGCCGATGGCGCCCGCGGGCAGCTGCACGTTCTGGCCCGCAATGGCGGCATTGACGTCCGCCGCGGACAGCTTGAAGCCCACCAGCTTGGCCGGATCGATCCAGACGCGCATGGCGCGCTGCGATGCGAACAATTGCGCCCGGCCCACGCCGGGGATGCGGCGGATTTCGCTCAGCACGTTGCGGGTCAGGTAGTCGCCCAGGCCCACTGCGTCGGTGCTCCCGCTCTCGGAGGACAGGGTCAGCACCAGCAGGAAGTTGGTGCTGGCCTTCTCCACCCGCAGGCCTTGCTGCAGCACGGTCTGCGGCAGGCGGGACTCGACCCGCTTGATGCGGTTCTGCACGTCCACCGCAGCGAGGTCGGGATCGACGCCCGGCGCGAAGGTGATGTCGATTTCGGCGCGGCCGAAGTTGCTCTGCGACTCGAAGTACAACATGCCTTGCGCGCCGTTGAGCTCGTCCTCGATCAGGCTGGTGATCGACTGGGCCACCGTTTCGGCGGACGCGCCGGGGTAGGTCGCCGACACCGAAATGACCGGAGGCGCCACCGCCGGGTACTGCGACACGGGCAGGTTGGGAATGGCCAGGACGCCCGCCAGGATGATGAACAGCGCGACCACCCAGGCAAAAATCGGCCTGTTAATGAAAAATTGCGACATGTCTGGTGACTCTCTTAGAGAAGCTTCGGGCGGCCCGACGGGACCCGGCTCGAAGTCGACGAAGCCGGGTTCGCCCTGCCTGCGTCTCGACCGGGCCGGCTTTCACCGGCCCGCGCGCCCGGGGCTGCCTTCGCTCCGGACGCCGTACTGATCACGACTTGCTGCCTTGGGCCGCCGCCGGCTGCGTGCCGGAAGCGGGCGCTCCGGCTGCGGGCTTCCAGGGCACCGGCTTGACCTGCGCCCCCGGGCGTATCTTCTGGAAGCCTTCGACGATGACCACGTCGTTGGGCTTGAGGCCTTGCGTCACGATCCAGCGATCGCCCACCGCCGCGCCGGTCTGGATCGGCCGCGGCTCGACCTTGTTCTCGGCGCCGACCACGAATACCGAGGCATCGCCGTTGGCGCCGCGCTGCACGGCCTGCTGCGGCACGGTGATCGCCGCCTCGTCGATGCCCTGCTCGACCCGCACCCGCACGTACATGCCCGGCAACAGCACGTTGTTCGGGTTGGGGAACTCGGCGCGCAAGGTGACCTGGCCGGTGCTCTGGTCGACGGTGACGTCCGAGAACAGCAGCTTGCCGGTCAACGGATAGCGGGATCCGTCGTCCAGCACCAGGGATACACGGGCTTCGTTGGGCGCGACCTGCTTGATTTTGCCGCTGTCGAAAGCCGACCGCAGCTGGCTGAGTTGCGCCACGGACTGCGTGAAGTTCGCGTAGATCGGATCCAGGCGCTGGATGACCGCCAGCGGCGTGACCTCGCCCTGACCGACCAGCGCGCCCTCGGTGACCAGCGCACGGCCGATGCGGCCCGAAATGGGTGCCGTCACGGTCGCATAGTCGAGGCTGAGCTTGGTGCGATCGAGCGCCGCCTTGCTTGCCGACACCGCCGCCTGGGCCTGCTTGTACGCGGCAACGGCGTTGTCATACTCCTGCTTGCTGACGGCGTTCGCCTTGACCAGCGGCTCGTAGCGCTCGGCCAGCATGCGGGCCTGGTACAGGTTGGCCTCGTCACGCTCGAGATTCGCCTTGGCGCTGTTGTAGTCGGCCTGGAAAGGCGCCGGATCGATCTTGAACAGCAGTTGCCCAGCCTTGACGTCGGTGCCTTCGCGGAACGCCCGCTGCAGCACGATTCCCGCGACCCGCGCCCTTACTTCGGCGATGCGGGTCGCTTCCAGGCGGCCGGGCAGTTCGTTGACGATGACTTCCTTCGTGGGCGTGACGGTAACCGTACCGATCTCCATGGGAGGAGGCGCCCCCGCGCCCTGCTGTGCGCCACCGTTTCCCTTGCCGCATGCGGACAACGCCAGCAAGGTGGCCAGCGATACCGCGCCTAGCAGATAAGGTGAGCGTCTTTTGCGTTGCATAGCATTCCTCTAGGCATATGACGTCGCGGCAAGGATGAAGCCGAAACGTAGTCGAAATCCCGGGATGACGAAAGCCTTGCGCGTCCGGCGGCCGAGGGCGTGGCGCCCGGTGCGGACGAGAAGACATTGCGGACATCATGAAGCAAGCGATTATACAAACATTCATGGATGTTTGTATAAAAAGAACGACTTTTTTTGTTTCGCCATTTGAGCGCCGAAAGATGTCAAGCCGGCATAAACCCGGGTGAGACTAGGGCTTTTCCTGGCTTGCGCTGGCGTCCGATGCGGCATGCGCTCCCGAGAAAGAATGCTCCCACATTTTCCGAGGGAACTGCTGCGCGATTTGTGATTTTGCTTTGCTCGCGTTGCGGCATAAACAACACTACCGGCGGCATCGACGCGGCCCCCCACCTTTGCCGCTCCCTTGCCCCGCGGCGAACCAGCCCGTGCACGCGCGCGCCGGGATCGGTTTATAGTTTCGCCGTGCGCCCCGAGCGCCTAGGCACCGCACGAAAAAAGGAAGCCCCATGCGTCTGGACAACGGCCGTGAAAGCAACAACATCGAAGACCGGCGCGGCGGCGGCCCCCGGCTGGGCGGCCGCGGTTCGCTCGGCCTAGGCGCGGTGGTGCTCGCGCTGGTCGCCATGTATTTCGGCGTCGACCCGTCGGTCGTGCTCGATCTCGCCTCCGGCCCCGGCACCGCGGTCCAGCAGCCCGCAGGAGCTCCCCCGGCCGACGACCCGCAGGCCCAGTTCGTCTCCAAGGTGCTGGCCGACACCGAAGACACCTGGGGCGAGATCTTCCGCGCCTCGGGCGGCCGCTACACCGAACCCAAGCTGGTGCTCTACTCGGGCGCGACCGGAACGGCCTGCGGCACGGGCCAGGCCGCAATGGGCCCGTTCTATTGTCCCGGCGACACACGGGTCTATCTCGACATGAGCTTTTTCGGCGAGATGCAGCGCCGCCTGAACGCCCCGGGGGACTTCGCCCGCGCCTATGTGATCGCCCACGAGATCGGCCACCACGTCCAGAATCTGCTGGGCACCGCCGAACGCGTCAGCCGCCAGCAGCGGAGCGCGAGTCCGGCCGAGGCCAACCAGCTCTCGGTGCGGATGGAACTCCAGGCCGACTGCTATGCGGGCATCTGGGCCCACCATGCCAACCAGAGCAGGCAGATACTCGAGCCCGGAGACGTGGAAGAGGCGCTGAACGCCGCCTCCGCCATCGGCGACGACCGGCTGCAGAAAGAGGCGCAGGGATACGTCGTGCCCGACGCCTTCACGCACGGCACGTCCGCGCAGCGCGTGCGCTGGTTCAAGCGCGGCCTGGAAACCGGCGACCCGCGCCAGTGCGATACGTTCGCGGCGGCTTCGCTGTAGGCTGGCAACCCGAGCCAAAGAACCAATGGGCCCCGGCGCCACGGGGCCCATTTCGCATCGGCTGGCGCCGTCAGCCGTACATGTAGCCGCGCCGGAATGGGTAAGCCTGGCCCGGCGGGTTGTCGAGTTCGGTGCTGTCGAACGTGCCCTGCCGCTGGCACAGCACCTGGTTCAGCGAAATCCAACCCTGCTCGAACGCCATCGCACAGCCCGACAGGTACAGCCGGTAGGCCCGGACCGACTTGGCGCCCTGCTCGCCCGACAATATCCGATAGGCCTCGTCCAGCTTGGCTTCCAGGCCATCGCTCCAGGCCCATAGCGTGCGGGCATAGTGGGGGCGCAGATTCTCCACGTCGACCGCCTCGAGCCCGCCGTCGCTAAGCGTTTCCAACACCTTGCTGACGTGGACCAGTTCGCCGCCGGGGAATATGTACTTCTCGATGAAGTCGCCCATGCCGCTCCCCAGTTGGGCGTTATAGGTGCCGCCGGAAGTAATGCCATGGTTCATCACCAGGCCGCCGGGACGCAACAGGCGGCGGATTTTGGCGAAATAGGCGGTCAGCTGAGCGCGGCCCACATGCTCGAACATGCCGACCGAAGCGATTTTGTCGTACGGCTGCGTTTCCTCGAGCTTGCGGTAATCCAGGAGCAGCATGCGTACCCGGTTCTTGAGCCCTTTTTCCTCGATGAGGCGGTTGACGTGGGCATGCTGGTTCTTCGACAGCGTAATTCCGGTCGCGTCCACACCGTAGTTTTCCGCCGCCCACAGCAGCAGGCCGCCCCAACCGGCGCCGATGTCGAGAAAGCGCTCGCCCTGCTGCAGTCTCAATTTGCGGCAAATATGATCAAGCTTGGCCTCCTGGGCCTGGGCCAGCGTCATATTCGAATCGCGATAATACGCACACGAATAGACGCGGCGCGGATCTTGCCACAAGCCGTAGAAATCGTCGGACAGGTCGTAGTGGAATTCGATCTGGCGGGCGTCGCGCTCGATGGAGTGGCGCATGACCGAGGCCGCCTTGCGCCCCATTTCGGTCAGCCATCCCGGGCGGGAGTTGTCGACGGGCGACTCTTTCAGTATGGCCGCAGCGGCGGCCATCAGGTCGCGCATGTTGCCGGTAATATCGACACGCCCTTCGACGTAGTCTTCGCCGAGCGCGCCGATTCGCCCCCTCACGAGGTGGGACAACGAACGCAGTGTTTTGAACTTGAACCCGACCTTGGGATTGTCGGCCCCGAGCTTGGTGCCGTCGGGCAGTATCAGCTGGACGGGAACGGGTAATGCGGCAAGTTGACGTTCAGCCTGAGAAAAAAGTGCATTCATGAAGGGTTTTCCGTATTCACAACCTGTCGGCCGCGACAGACGCGCGTTTTATCGGCGCACAACCCTCGTCAGGCAAAGCCCCCCTCTTGGTCGGCGCCATTTCGGTAGACCAAATCCGTAACCACTTTGCTTGCTTTTTTATCCTAGCACCAAAAACGCAGCGCGTTCATGCCGCGACCGGCGCATCGCCCCAGGCGGAAAAACCCTGCTCAGGATACGGGATGCAGTGTTTCCGGCGCCAACCGGACGATTTCCGCTCCGTTTCCGAACCAGGCCTCGCCGTCCTGCACGTTGCATTGAAGCTGCATGGAACGCTCGGCCAGGCCGGCTACGGCAGAGGTAGACTCGGGCTCGAGCCGGAAAACGCGCAGATTATCGAGCCGGGAAAGCCTGTCCCGGTTCTGGCGCCACCAGCCGTCGGCGGTGCGTCCGTATGCATAAAGAATGACCTGCCGGGCCCTGGCGCAGGCCTTGCGCAGCCATTTCTCGTCGGGCAGGCCGACTTCTATCCATGTTTCGATCGCGCCGGTCAGGTCCTTGCGCCATAAATCGGGCTCGTCGTCGATGCACAGCCCGCGGGCGAAGGCCAGCCCTTCTTCCGCGTTCAACGCGAAAGCCAGCACCCGCACCATCATTCTCTCGTCCGTTTCGGACGGGTGCCGCGCTATCACCAGGGAATGCTCGGCGTAGTACCCCCTGTCCATATCCGCTACCTGCAGCACCGCCTTGTAAACCACTGAACGAAGAGCCATATGTTTCCGTCAAAACCGCCGTGGCGGCACCCTCTCTAAAAAACCCACGCCGGGCCCGCCCCAGGGGGAGTAGTTTTGCCCTGGACAGCCCGGCTGCAAAATCGCTTCAAAACGCTCCCGGCGGCGCCGCCGCGCCAGGCGCCGGGTTTATCGGGAAAATGTTTCAGAATGAACTTTGAGCCGCTGCGCCGATCTATCCTTTTGAAATGTATCCGTTTTCACATCAGGGCTTCACAACGCGGAAAATTCGCTTCTAAAATGCGTTTGTTATCATGAGCACAAAATGCATTCCCGCGCCCACTCCTGACAAGACCAACCACGTGGACAAAAATGGCTAAAGATACCTACCAGTCGCTGCAAGCCCAAATCCGGAAATTGCAGGAAAAGGCGGAAAGCGTCCGATTGAAACAACGCCAGCCGATCATTGCATCCATCCTGCGCTCGATGCAAGAGTACTCCATCACCCTGGACGAGCTGAAAGCGGCCCAGGCCAAGGGCGTACCTGCCCGCAAACGCAGCGCTGGTGCCGCCAAGCCGGCTTCCAAGCCGGCCAAGCAAGTGGCGCCCAAATACCGCCACCCCGAGACGGGCGAAACCTGGACCGGGCGCGGCAAGCCGCCGCGCTGGCTGGTGGCGGCCGAAGCGGGCGGCGCCACGCGAGAGCAGTTTCTCATCGCCCAGTAAACGCGGCTACGGCCGAATTTCCGCGGCCGGACAGCATTAAAGGTGGTTTTACGACTCATTTCGTAAAACCACCTTTTTGATTATTGCCGGCTGGAAAGCTATTTCTTGAAGGCGAAATAGACCGCCCCGATCAGGCAAAGCGCAGCCCATAAATGGTTCAGCCGCAGGCGTTCGTCCATGAACAGCAACGCGAAGGGCACGAACACTGCCAGGGTGACCACTTCCTGCAATATTTTCATCTGGGTCACCGTGAGAAAGCCGAACCCATAGCGATTGGCGGGCACCATAATCGCATATTCAAAAAAAGCAAGGCCCCAACTTGCCACCAAGGCAACATACCAGGGACTGCCGTGCGCATAGCGCAGGTGACCGTACCAGGCAAACGTCATGAAGGTATTGGACAAAGCCAGGAGCCCTACGAACCCCAATATCTGGGCCGCCATGCGCCCTCCCCGAAAAAATCCCAAGCCCTAAAACGTGGTATGCTTACATACATCCATGCATGTATATAAGCATTGCGCAGTGGCATATCTATTGCGGATCCCACTGATCATTCACACACCTCTGTCCGACAGCAGCCCAGGCTGATGCCGGGCAACCACCGGCTGGGCATGGCCATGGTACGCAAAACGAAAGAGGAAGCGCTCGAAACCCGCACTCGCATTCTCGAAACCGCCGAACAGATCTTCAGCGAACAAGGGGTGTCCCACACCTCGCTGCAGGATATCGCGGCGGCCGCCAATGTAACCCGCGGCGCGATCTATTGGCACTTCAAGAACAAGACCGATCTGCTCGACGCCATGCTCCAGCGGGTCAAGATGCCCATCGAGGACGCGCTCGAACGCAGTTGCGACGTCAGCTCTTCCGATCCGCTCGGTCAATTGCGCCGCAGCGCGGTGGGCGCCCTGCAACTGGTCTCCGAGGGCGCCAGCGCGCAACGCGTCTGTGAGATCCTGCTTTTCAAGTGCGAGTACGTGGCCGAAACCGCCGACATGCGCCGCCGCCACGTCGAAAGCCGCAAGATCGCGCTCGCACGCTACGAAGAAGGCTTTGGCCGGGCCATCGAGCTTGGCCAGCTTCCGCCCCACACCGATCCCAAGATCGCCGCGCTCGGCCTGCATGCCATCATGCACGGGCTCTTCATGGACTGGATGCTCGAACCCGGCGAGTTCGACATCAAGGAGGTGGGCGGCCACGCCATCGACGCCTTCTTCATGGGGCTGAAAACCAGTCAGCCGGGCAACTTGCCGGGCTGAAATCCGGCTAGAACCTACGTCACGCTCGCCTCCCGCCAGGCCTTTGGCCATCGCTGCCGTCACGTTGCGCCTTTTGCGCTTGGGGCGGCCAGAGCAAAAAAACCGTCGCATGGCGACGGTTTTTTCAGGCTGGCTGCGGAGGCTAGCGGCGCTTCTCGACTTCGTAGCTCACCTCTCTCACTTGTCCGTTGGTGTCGGGGAATCGATCGAAAATCGCGCGCACCAGATACGGCATCACCTCCGGCAACGCATCTCCCGAACCGGTACTCACCGCGGTGGATTCGTAGACCTTCTGGCCGTTCTGCTTCGCATCGCGGATCTCCACCTTCAGCGTGGCCCGCGAGGCATCGACCGTGGTAGACGTCCAGGTGGGCGGATACGGCGGTCCCCAGGCAAAGCCCAGGCCACCGCGGCCGCGGTAGCCGAAGCCGCCCCAGCCGTAGCCCCAAGGCCCCCACGGTCCCCATGGTCCGTAGAAAGGATCGTAGGCCGGCCGCTCGATGCGCACCTGCACGGGTTCGACGCCATAGGAAAAGCTCACGGTGAAACGCGCCGGCTGGCCGGGCTTGGCCTCGACCATGCCGGTGGGGCCGATGCCCGAACGAATCATGTCCGCGTATTGGCGGTACTCCAGGCTATCGCGCTGCGCCGCCTGCGAATCGAACGTCCACGCCGCGCCCACGGCGTCGGCGGGCCACTGCTGGAAGGTCGTGACCCGGGCGGGCACCGTAGTGGCGCACCCCGCGAGCAGGGCCACCGCTGCGACCTTGGCCGTGCGTGCCATCCAGGCCAACCTGTCCCGGCCGAAGAGAAAATTACATTTGGATATCCACATGGCGCTTTCGCATCCGCAGCAAGAATCGTAATTTAACCGTTATGGGTCTTGGACCGGAATGGCGCGCATCGGTTCTGCACCGGCGCGCCGCCTCCCTCCCCGCTACAATCCCAGCCGCCGCTACTCGTATCTGCCTATCATGCGAACCGATACTCCCGTCACGATCAGACGCCAGAATTACCTTCCGTTTCCGTACGACATCGCATCGGTGAAGCTGGAGTTCGACCTGGATCCCGACGATACGCTGGTGCGCTCGCGCCTGGAGGTCCGGCGCAAGGGCGACGGCCCGCTCGTACTGAACGGCGAAGACCTCGAACTGGTGTCGGTGAAAGTGGACGGCCGGCCCTGGGACGCCGGCCGCTACCAGCTCGACGAGCATACGCTCACGCTGGACGGCCTGGGCGCCGAGGCCGTGGTCGAGATCGCCTCGCGCTGCCGTCCCCAGGCCAATTCCGCGCTGATGGGCCTGTACGTCTCCAATGGCGTGTTCTTCACCCAGTGCGAAGCGGAAGGATTCCGGCGCATCACCTGGTTCCCCGACCGGCCGGACGTCATGTCGCGCTATTCGGTCGTGCTGCGGGCCGACAAGAAGCGCTTTCCACAACTGCTTTCCAATGGCAACCTCGTCGCCCAGTCCGACCTGCCCGACGGCCGGCACGAGGCTCGCTGGGAAGATCCCTTCCCCAAGCCCTGCTACCTGTTCGCGCTGGTGGGCGGCGCCCTGACCTGGCGCGAGTCGCGCATGCGGACCCGGTCCGGCCGCGAGGTGCTGCTCCAGGTCTACAGCGATCCCGGCAGCGAAGGCAAGACCCAGTATGCGCTCGAATCGCTGGAACGCGCGGTGCGCTGGGACGAGCAGCGCTTCTCGCTGGAGCTCGACCTGGACCGATTCATGATCGTGGCCGCGCGCGACTTCAACATGGGCGCAATGGAGAACAAGGGCCTGAACATCTTCAATGCCGCCTATGTGCTGGCCGACCCCGAAAGCGCCACCGATGCCAACTACAGCGCGATCGAAGCCGTCATCGGCCACGAGTACTTCCACAACTGGACAGGCAACCGGGTCACCTGCCGCGACTGGTTCCAGCTGAGCCTGAAAGAAGGGCTGACGGTCTTCCGCGACCAGGAATTCACGGCCGACATGATGGCCGAGGGGCTCGATGCCGAGGCCGCCGCGAGCGCCCGCACCGTCAAGCGCATCGACGACGTCGTGACCTTGCGCGCCGCCCAGTTCCCCGAGGACGCGGGCCCCATGGCCCATCCCATCCGCCCGGAAAGCTACCAGGAAATCGGCAACTTCTACACCGCCACCGTCTACGAGAAAGGCGCGGAAGTCATACGGATGCAGCAGACCCTGCTGACGCCGGCCGGCTTCAAGCGCGGATTGGACGAATACTTCCGCCGGCACGACGGCCAGGCGGTCACCTGCGACGATTTCGTGGACGCGATGGAGTCGGTCTATGTGCAGGACCATCCTGGCCGCGACCTGTCCGTTTTCAAGCGCTGGTACAGCCAGGCCGGCACGCCGCGGGTCAAGGTCACCCTCGAACACGATCCCGTCAAGCGGCAATGCACCGTCACGCTGGCGCAGCGCTGCGAACCGGTGGGCGTGGAACGCCTGCCCGGCGCCCCGGCCAAGCTGCCCTTCCATATCCCATTCGCCATCGGCCTGCTCGACGCCGAAGGCCGGGCCCTGCCGCTCAGGCAGCCCGGCGACGCCACGGTGCGCGACACCGCGCTGCTCGAACTGACCACCGAACGCGCCCAGTGGACCTTCGAAAACATCGACGCCAAGCCGGTGCCTTCGCTGCTGCGCGATTTCTCCGCGCCGGTCATCGTCGAATACGACTACGCCGATCGCGAACTGGCGCTGCTGATGAAACACGACGGCAACGCCTTCGCCCGCTGGGAGGCGGGCCAGCAACTGGCCACCCGCGTCATCCTGGCAGCGACGCGCGAGCGGCAGGAAGGCAAGCCTTTCGTGCTGGGGCACGACTTCATCGAGGCCTGGCGCGCCGTCCTCGCCGCCCCCGGGCTCGATGCCGCCTACCGCGCCCGCGCCTTGACCCTGCCTTCGGAAAAAACGCTGGCCGAACATATGGCCAAGGTCGACCCCGTCGCCCTCTCGGCGGTGCGCGACGAAGTCCTGGGAGCGCTCGGCCGCGCGCTGGCGACGCAATGGCAGGCCGCGGTCGAAGCCAACCAGACGCCGGGCGCCTACTCGCCGGACCCGATCAGCGCCGGCAAGCGCGCGCTGAAGAACCTCGCGCTGACCTTCATGATGGCAGGAAACGTGTCCGGCGCGGCGGAACAGGCCTCGCGCCAGTACGCCTCGGCCCGGAACATGACCGACCGGATGGCCGCCCTGTCGGCGCTGGTCAATTTCGGCGCCCCGTCGGCGGCAGCCGATGCGCTGACCGATTTCTACGAGCGCTGGCAGGACGACCCGCTGGTGGTGGACAAGTGGTTCGCCTTGCAGGCGACGGCCCGCGGCACCACTGTCGAAACGGTGGAGGGGTTGATGGTCCATCCCGCCTTCTCGTTGCGCAACCCCAACCGGGCGCGCTCGCTGGTCTTCCAGTTCTGCCTCAATAATCCATACGGTTTCCATCGCGCCGACGGCAGCGGCTACCGCTACTGGGCCAAGCAGGTCCTCGCGCTGGACGCCCTCAATCCCGAAATCGCCGCCCGTCTCGCCCGAGCCCTGGACCGCTGGGTCCGCTACGTGCCCGAGCTGAGCGAGCCCATGCGACAAGCCTTGCAACAGGTACGCAACCATCCGGGCCTGTCGCGCAACGTTACCGAAATCGTTTCTAAAGCCTTGGAGATCGCCGCATGAAGCGCAAGACGCTTACGCAATTCCTGATCGAGCAGCAGCGCGGCCCGGCCGCCCTGCCCGCCGAAGTCCGCCTGCTCGTCGAAATCGTCGCCCGCGCCTGCAAGGCCATCGGCCATGCCGTCGGCAAGGGTGCGTTGGGCGGCGTGCTGGGCAGCCTCGAGACCGAGAACGTGCAGGGCGAGGTACAGAAGAAGCTGGATGTTCTCTCCAACGAGATCCTGCTCGAAGCCAACGAGTGGGGCGGCCAGCTGGCGGCGATGGCTTCGGAAGAGATGGAAACCGTCCACCTCATTCCCACCCACTATCCCAAGGGCGAATACCTGCTGCTGTTCGATCCGCTGGACGGCTCCAGCAACATCGACGTGAACGTGTCCATCGGCACGATTTTCTCGGTGCTGCGCGCCCCGGACTCGGCCAAGGGCCGCCAGATCACCGAGCAGGACTTCCTGCAGCCGGGCGTCCGGCAGGTGGTGGCCGGCTATGCGGTGTACGGCCCCCAGACCATGCTGGTCCTGACCGTGGGCACCGGCGTCTTCGGCTTCACGCTGGACCGCGAAGTGGGCTCGTGGGTGCTGACGCAGGAGAACATCCGCATTCCCGCCGACACCAAGGAATTCGCCATCAACATGTCGAACATGCGCCACTGGGCGCCGCCGGTGCGACGCTACGTCGAGGAGTGCCTGGCTGGCAAGGCCGGGCCGCGCGGCAAGGATTTCAACATGCGCTGGGTCGCCTCCATGGTGGCGGACGTGCACCGCATCCTGAACCGGGGCGGCATCTTCATGTATCCCTGGGATGCGCGCGAACCGACCAAACCGGGCAAGCTGCGGCTGATGTACGAGGCCAACCCGATGAGCATGATCGTGGAGCAGGCCGGCGGCGCGTCGACCAACGGCTTGCAGCGCATCCTCGATATCGAGCCGGCGGCGCTGCATGAGCGGGTAAGCGTGATACTGGGCTCGAAGAACGAGGTCGACCTGGTGACGCGCTATCACCAGGATGCGGGAAGCCAGGCCTAGGACCGTTCATGCCGCGTTCGGCCGCGACCCCGGCATCGGGGCCGCGGCAAGATGCCGTGCCTGGCGGCCGGCATCAGAACACGTCGAAATACTCGCGCTGCTCCCATTCGCTCACTTCGAGATTGAAGCGGGCGATCTCTGCCTCCTTGATGTGGCAGAAATAATCGACGAATCCCGCGCCCAGTCCCTCGCGCAGGCAGGCGTCGTCGCGCAGGCACCGCAGGGCCTCGGTAAGCGTGTGCGGCAGGCTGGCCGCCTCGGTTTCGTAGGGCACGTCGGCCGACGGGCCGGGATCGAGGCGCCTGTCCATGCCATCCATTCCCGATAGCACCTGCGAGGCGAAGTACAGATAGGGATTGGCCGCCGGCTCGCCCACGCGGTTCTCGATGCGGGTGGCATTGTCGCCCGCGCCGCCCAGCACCCGCAGCATGACGCCCCGGTTGTCGCGCCCCCAGATGGCGCGGTCGGGCGCGAGGGAATAGGGTCGATAACGCTTGTAGCCGTTCAGCGTAGGAGTGGAGAGCGCCGTGGCGCCGCAGGCATGCGCCAGCAGGCCGCCCAGGTAGTGGCGGCCGGTTTCCGACAGATCCATGCCCGCCTCGGCGGGAACGAAGGCATTACTGCCATCGGCAAGCCGGCGCAGCGATTGATGCAAGTGCCAGCCACTCGACACCACATTGGGAATGCGCGGGCGGCACATGAACGTGGCATGGAAGCCGTTGCGGCGGCACACCTGCTTGACCGCGCTGCGGAACAGGATCATGTCGTCCGCCGTCTTCAGCGCGTTGCCGGGCGCGAACGTGAATTCGAACTGGCTGGGACCGAATTCCACTTCGAGCGAGCGCAGCGGCAGCGACAATTGCTGGGCCGTCGTACGTACCAGCTCCATGACCGCGTCCACCGAGTCGTAGCGCAACTCGGTCAGGTATTGGTAGCCGTGCGACATCAGCTCGACATCGGGCGGTACCCCGGGCTGGCCGGGCTGACCCGCGTCTTCCGGACGCATGTGATGCTGCGCCACCTTGAACACGTGGCATTCGACCTCCAGGCCGGTGATGAGGTCGAACCCCGCGTCATTGAGCTTGCCCAGCGTCTTGCGGAACAACTGGCGCGTGTCGAACGGCACGGGAACCCCGCTCTGGAAATAGGTGTCGCACAGCAGCCATCCGGTATTCGGCGCCCAGGGCAGCACCTTGAAGGTGAGCGGATCGGCCACCATCAGCACGTCCGCGGCGCCCTGCATCTCGGGGCGGCTGAAACCGCCGCCCGACGTGAACACCGGAAAGACCGTGCGGTGCGACGTGTCCTTGGCGAACATGGTGGTGGTAATGGTGACGCCGCTCTTGAGCGCGCGCACGGCCTCTTCCGCCACCAGCGTCTTGCCGCGCAATATGCCGTGCTGGTCGGGAAACGAAAACCTGACCACATCGAGCGTGCCGCGCTCGAGGGCTGCGACGACATCGCGTGCGGCATGCTGCTGAGCTTCGGACCACAAACCGAACCGATCCACGAAAGACATGAAAGAACTCCAATGAGGAGGTCACCCCTTCCACGCTTCGCGCGTCCACCTCGCGGGGGCGGCACTGGCGGACCGGCGGCGCCGGATCCGCTGTGCCCCAGGGGGGGTAGTACCAGGCCGGCGGGAAGAACGGCGTTCTTGCCCGCTGCTCGTTTTATTGCGCGACTGCGTCAGCCACGAATGGCATGCAGGCGCGCCAGGGAGGGCTTACGCCGCCCACTTGGAGCTCTTGCGGCGCTTTTCATCCGCGATCCTCCAGTAGTCGCTCCAGGTATCGCCCGGCCCGATGCCGTCGATGGACGGCGGGCCGGTAAGCGCGCTGGCTTGTGCATCGTCGATCATCATCAAGGCCTTCTCGCCCTTGGCGGCCTGGTCGATGGCCTCGAGCAGCAGGCGGCGGTAGGCGACGATGCCCTTGTCGGTGGACCCCAGGTGCTCGCGCGTGCGGTCCTGGATCTTGCCTTGCGATTCGACGGCCCATTGATCGTGCACGTTGATGTCGTGCCCCATGCCGGTGTAGGTTTGCGTGGCCTGCTCCCTGGCGTTGTAGCCATAGTTGTTGAAGCGGCCGACGCGCGGCATGTAATCGGGCAGTTCGTACAGGGCCAGGCGCTGATCGCGCATCTGCTTCTTGTCGACCGGCTGCCCGAAACTGGTGAAGATGGCATACCAATAGCAGCTCGTATCGTCCACCGGAACATGCCATTGCGCGATGGTCATTTCCGAACTCATCGGAATGATGAAGGCCTGCGGAAACACCAGGTTGGTCACGCGCACGTGGGTCTGCTCGCCGTCGAGCTTGCGCAGCGCGGTCAGGCGCAGGCCGTAGTCGGCCGCGTCGACCTTGATTTCCGGGCGATCGTACTCGCGCAGCACCTTGGTGATGGGCAGGTTGGAGTCGGCGGAAGCGCCGCGGAATTGCTTGCCGTAGCTGGCCTCGGTGTCGCCGTCCTCGAAGAACCGGTGCAGATACGAAGCGTGGGCCGGATCGATGCCCACCTCCAGCGCCTGCAGCCAATTGCAATCGAGATAGCCCTTGAACGCGAACGTATATTCGTCGGGCGCGACGAAACAATCGAAATGCGGAAACGCCGGCGGCTGGCCTTCGCCGATGTAGGCGAACAGGATGCCGCCTTTCTCCACGACGGGATAGGACTTCTGCTTGATCCGCTGGGGCAGTTTGCTGCCTTCAGGCTCGGCCGGGGTTTCCAGACAGGCGCCGTTCACGTCGAACAACCAGCCGTGGAACAGGCAGCGCAGCCCGCCGTCCTCGAGCCGGCCGAAGGCGAGGTCCGCACCGCGGTGCGGACAGTCGCGATCGAGCATGCCGTAGCGGCCCTGCTCGTCCCGGAACAGTACGAAATCCTGGCCCATCAGCTTTACGGCTCGGATGGGACGCTCGCCCTCGAGCTCATCGACAAGAGCGACAGGCTGCCAATACTGGCGCAGCAGCGTGCCGGCCGGCGTACCCGGCCCGACGCGAGTGATGCGTTCATTCTGTTCGGGGGACATCGTGGACTCCTTGGATGGAATGCGGCACGGGCTACGCCGAAAAAGATAACGACCGCACAGCCCGCGGCGCAACGGTGTATGCAGAATGCTAGTCTATGGATCCAATCATGTAAACCATGCCCTATCGAAAACAGATCAAGCATATCTCCAAGTTTACCAATCTACAATAAATTCATTTACTTTCAATGACTTATATCGACACATCGATTTCCCTAGCATTATGACGAACACAAGCCACGTGGCGCTTTTGCATACCAGAAATAGAAAACTGGATCCAGCCATGCACATGGATACAATAGCACTGCGATGGGGCAGCACCCGGCTACGGCAGGTGCCGCGGGACATCGCCGAGGAGAACAACATTGGAATCGCAACAGACGCGCGTGCTGGTGCAATTGCGTGACCTGATCCTAAAGGGGGAATTCGCACCCGGTGAGCGGCTGGCGGAAATCCCGCTCGCCGAAAAGCTGGGCGTATCGCGCACGCCGATCCGGCTCGCCCTGGCCGCGCTCGAGCAGGAAGGATTGATCGAGCCCTCGCCCACCAATGGCTACATGATGCGGCGCTTCACGCCGCGCGAGATCAACGACGCAATCGCGGTACGCGGCCACCTGGAAGGCATGGCGGCGCGCCTGGTGGCCGAGCATGGCGTTTCGCGCCAGCTGTCGCTGGATCTGCGTGCCTGCCTGCGCGATGGCGATCGCGCCGTGAACAAGGCCGAGATGACCTACGACGACTATGCCTTGTACGGAGAAATGAACGACCGCTTCCACAAGCTGATCGTCGACGCCGCCGGCAATTTCGCGTTGGCGCGGGCCATCGAGATGAACAACCGGCTGCCCTTCGCGTCGCCCAGCACCATGCTGCCCATGCAGAACACCGGCGACGAGCGGCAGAAATGGATGGTCTATGCCCACCTGCAACACCATCGCCTGGTCCAGGCCATGGAAAAAGGCGAAGGCGCACGCGCGCAAGCTCTGGCGGAGGAACACGTGGACGTCGCCCAGATGAACCTGGAATACGCGCTCGAGCGCCCCGAGACCGCGGCCCAGCTCCTGCCCGCCATGAAGATCATGTTCGGCAAGAGTTGATCCAGGTCTCGACGCCACCGATTTTCCCCACGCCGCCACAGCATAGGGCACGCGGATCGCGCGCCCCGAGGAACCGCCGTCCATGACATCCGATTCGAAACCGCCCTCTCAGCGGAGCACTACCGACTGGCCCGGCGTCGCCCTTGGCGTGGCATGCGGCATATTGGTGGCGCTATGCGTGGGCAAGATGCCGCCGGCCCTGCCCCTGCTGCAGCAGGATCTGGGATTAAGCCTGCGGGAGGTCGGATGGGTGGTTTCGCTTTTCAGCACCATCGCGACCCTGTGCGCCGCCGCCATGGGTCTGGCGTCGGGGCGCGTGGGCGCATGGCGCTTCACGGTGGCGGGCCTGGGCGCGCTGGTCGGCGGCGGCCTGCTCGGTGCCGTCTCCGACAGCTATGCCATGCTGCTGGCGAGCCGCATCCTCGAGGGAACGGGGCAGATCGCCATTGTCGTCTCGGTACCGGCCTTGCTGGCGGGACGCAGCGCGCCGCACCAGACCCGCCTGGTGCTGGCCCTGTGGTCCGCGTACATGCCGCTGGGCATCAGCCTGGCGCTGCTGACCGCGCCGCTGCTGCTGGAAGGCGGCCATTGGCGCCTCCTGTGGACGTTGATCGCCGCGCTGACGGCGGCGTGCGCCCTCTGGATGATGCTGTGGCGGTCGCGCTATGCGACCCCGGCCCCGGCGGCGCTCGCGCTCGATTGGCGCAAGCTGACCGGCGGACTGCGCCAGATCGTGCCCTGGGTGCTCGCGCTATCGTTCACCTTCTACGCGATCCAGTTCTTCACCGTCATGACGTTCCTGCCCACCTGGGCCATCCAGGAGCGCGGCCTGACACTGCGGACCGCATCGATCCTGACGGCGATCGTCATCTTCTTCAACGCGGGCGGATCGGTGCTGGGAGCGTCGCTGCTCCAGCGCGGCATACGGGGCAGCGTGCTGGTCATGGCGGCTCACGTCGTCGTGGGCGTGTCCGCATGCGCGATCTTTTCGGAATGGCTGCCGGACGTCGCCCGCTTCGCGGCTTGCATCAGCCTCAACCTCATCGGCGGCATCCTGCCTGCCGCGACGCTGTCGGCCGCGGTGCGCCTGGCCAAGACGCCCGACCAGATCGCCAGCCTGCAAGGGCTTTTCCTGCAAGGATCCAACCTCGGCCAGTTCGCCGCCGCGCCGCTGGTGACGTGGGCGGTTACCGTATCGGGCTCGGTACCGGAATGGTCGCACGCCCTGCCCCTGATGGCGGCCTGCGCCGTCATCGGGCTGAGCCTGGGGCTGTTCGCCCGCTCGCGAGGGCTGTGATGCTGCTCGATGCGGGTCGCGCGCGGCGCAAGGCTCAGATGTAGATGATCAGCGCGACGACGCCGACCACGAGCGCGGCCTTCGTCAGGCGATAGACCGTGCGGTTCCAGTTCTTGAGCTTGCGCCGGTACTGGCCGCCCACCCAGACGATGTAGAACAGCTTGTTGATCAGCCCGGTCTTGTCGCCCTCTTCGTTGGGCGAACTGGCCGCGGTCATGACCTTGCGGCCCATCCACTTGTTGAAGGCCTGCGCCCAGCCATAGCGCAGCGGCCGTTCGACGTCGCAGAACAGGATGATGCGGTCCCGATCGGTGCCGTTCTCGGCCCAGTGGATGAACGTCTCGTCGAATACCACGCTCTGTCCGTCGCGCCAGCTGTAGCGCTGCCCGTCCACTTCGATGAAGCAGCGGTCGTCGTTGGGAGTCTCCAGCCCCAGGTGATAGCGCAGCGAACCCGCGAACGGATCGCGGTGGGGATTGAGCTTGGCGCCGGGGGGCAGTTCGGCGAACATGGCCGCCTTGACTTCCGGGATGCCGCGCAGGATCTCGACCGTGCGCGGGCAGTATTCATGCGCGGAAGGATGCTGGGCTTCATACCATTTCAGGTAAAAACGCTTCCATCCCGACTTGAAGAACGAATTGAAGCCCGCGTCGTTATTCTTCTCCGCCGCACGGATGCGCTGGGCATCGCGCAGCCTCACGGCCTCGTCGCGGATGACTTCCCAGTTGTCGTCCAGGGCCTGCAGGCCCGGCAGTTGCTGCACCGGGATGTACGGCACCGCCGGCACCTTGGAAAACAGATACATGAACGCGTTGACGGGCGCCACGATGGAAGAATGGTCGAACAGCTGCCTGAAAAAACGCAGCCGGACCTTCCCCCGGAAGTGCACATAACCGATGGCGCCCAGATACAGCGCAACGATGATCCATTTCATCCCAATTTCCCGTAAACCCAGCAGCAATCAGCCCGTAGCCGGATAGCCCGCCCCCAGGCAATGCCCCCAGGGCACAGCGGATCCGGCTCCGCCGGTCCGGAAGTAGAGCCCCCTGGAGGGCGCGCGTAAACGCGTAGGGGCATCTACCCGCCTAGCGTCAACACCGTCGACCCCGTCGTCTTGCGCGCGGCCAGCGACTCATGCGCCCGGCCGACCTCCTCGAGCGTAAAACGCTGGTCGATGCGCGGCTTGATCTTGCCGGCCACGACCAGTTCGAACAGTTCGGATGCGGCTTCCTGCATTTTCTCGAGCGTATCGACGTGGTGCGCCACCGTGGGCCGCGTCACGAACAGCGATCCCTTTTGCGCCAGGATGCCGAGATTGACGCCGGTAACCGGTCCCGAGGCATTGCCGAAACTCACCATCAGGCCCCGCTGCTGCAGGCAGTCCAGCGAGGTTTCCCAGGTATCCTTGCCCACGCCGTCGTAGACCACCGGCACCTTCTTGCCCTTGGTCAGCTCCAGCACGCGCTCGGCCACGTTCTCCTTCGAGTAATCGATGACTTCCCACGCGCCGTTGGCCTTGGCCAGAGCGGCCTTTTCGGGGGAGGAAGCCGTACCGATCAATTTTACGCCCAAAGCCTTGGCCCACTGGCACGCGATCAGCCCCACCCCGCCGGCCGCCGCATGGAAGAGTATGGTCTCGTGCCCCTGCAGACGATAGGTCTGGCGGAACAGGTATTGCACGGTCAACCCCTTGAGCATGATGGCGGCGGCATCCTCGAAGCTGACGCCGTCGGGAATCCTGACCACCTGGAAAGCGGGCATGTTGCGCAGCTCGGCATAGGCGCCCAGCGGACTCTGGCCGTAGGCGACCCGGTCGCCTACCTTGAGGTGCCTGACCTTGGGGCCGACCGCATCGACCACGCCCGCCGCCTCGAACCCCAGCACCGCGGGCAGGCGCGTCGGATACAGCCCGGTCCGGTAGTAGATGTCGATGAAGTTCAGGCCCACCGCATGCTGCCGGATCCGCACTTCCCCGGGACCGGGCTTGGGCACGTCGACATCCACCAATTTGAGCACTTCGGGACCGCCGTACTGGTCGATGCGAATCGCCTTGGACATCTGGATCTCCTTCATGGGGCAATGTTCATGCCGCATTCTAATCGCGCATACAATCGCGGAAAATATCGGCCGCACCGCACTATGCGGCGCCGTCCGCCCATCCGCAAGGTACGCATGTGAAGACCGATCCGCGCTTTCCCAACCTGTTCATCCTCGACCATCCGCTGATCCAGCACAAGCTGACCCACATGCGCGACAAGAACACGTCCACCCGGACGTTTCGCCAGTTGCTGCGGGAAATCTCCCAGCTCATGGGCTATGAGGTCACGCGCAACCTGCCGCTCGAGCTGCGGCCGATCGACACCCCCATGACGCGCATGGACGCGCCCGTCATCGCCGGCAAGAAACTCACGGTGGTCCCGGTGCTGCGCGCCGGCAGCGGCATGGCCGACGGATTGCTCGACCTGGTGCCGTCGGCACGGGTGGGCCACATCGGCCTCTATCGAGACGACCAGCACCGCCCGGTCGAATACCTGGTGCGACTGCCGGAAACCGAGGGCCGCACCTTCATCCTGTGCGATCCCATGATAGGCACCGGCTATTCGGCGGCGCACGCGGTGGAAGTGCTGAAGAAACGGGGCGTGCCCGCCTCCAGCATCATCTTCGTCGCGCTGGTGGCGTCGCCCGAGGGCATGCGCGTCTACTGCGACCACCATCCCGACGTACCGATGTTCCTGGCCGCGCTGGACGACTACCTGGATGACCAGGCCTACATCGTCCCGGGATTGGGCGACGCCGGCGACCGGTTGTTCGGCACCAAGAACTGACGCCGGGAACGCCGCGCTACCAGGCGCCGGCTGCGGCAGCCTCCCCTCCCCCGCCTGTCGCGGCCACCAGCGCGGCCAGTACGCCGGCCGTCTCGGCGTCGAACACACCGTCATGGCGGCTGGGCCGGTAATGCATCTGGAAGGCCGCCAGCACGGCCTGGGTTTCCCGGTCCGCCACGCCGGTGCGGGGCACGGCATATCCCAGCCTGGCGAGCTGCTGCTGGACCCATGCCGCGTCGGGCAAGCCCTGGGATTCGAAGCGCGCGCGCAGCGCCTGCGCCACGGTCTCGTCGTACCAGCGCCCCAGCCCCGCCCGCGCCAGTTCCCGCCATGGAAACAGCGGCCCGGGATCCTGCTTGCGCAGCGGTGCGACGTCGCTGTGGCCGACGATGTTCTCCGGCGCGATGCCATGGCGGTCGGCAATATCGCGCACCAGCGCCTTGACCACCCGGATCTGCGAGGGCGTATAGGGCTGCCAGCGTGTCGTGCCGTCCGGTGCCGTGCCGACCGGCCCCCGGTTGACGATCTCGATGCCGATGGAACTGCGATTGAGCCAGGTATAGCCCTGCCACTCGCTTTGGCCGGCATGCCAGGCGGCGCGGTCTTCGTCGACCAGTCGGTAGACGCGCGGCGGTTCGTCGTCGGTCACGAGATAATGGCTGCTGACCTCGCCGCGGCTGAGGATATCCAGCGCCCGCGGCGACTCCGAGACCGTGTAATGCAGCACGATGAAGCGGACCCGGCTTCCCTGGCTGCGCGCGGTGATGGAAGTATCGATATCCAGCCCGCCCGGTGCGGGACCGACGGACGCGCACCCCTGCACCAGCAACAGGGATGCCAGGCTGAACGCGGCAAGGCGGCAAGACATCATCAGGCAGGCTCCTTGGCGGCGGTCTCGAGCAGCCAGTCGCGGAACGCGACCAGAGCCGGATGGTCGCGCCGCTGCATGGGCGCGCACAGGACATAGCCGCGCGGCAATGCAACCGGCCTGTCGAAGGGGGCCGCCACCCGCCCGGACTCTACCTCGTCGCGAACCAGGCAGCGCTGCAGCACGGCCAATCCCATGTCGGCCATGACCGCCCGCACCAGGATGGACACCTGGTCGAAGCCATTGGCCAGGCGCGGACTGGCCTCGACCCCCACGGCCTGGAACCAGTACGGCCAGTTGCCGCGGGCGTTGGTATGAAAGAGCAAGGGTTCCTCGAGCAGTTCGGCGGGATCGTTCCAGCGCCCCTCGCCGCGGCGCGCGGCCAGCCTGTCGGGATGGCAGATCACCACGATCTCCTTGCCGATCACGTAATCGCATTGCCATTGCGGCCATTGCTCTGGCGTACCGCTGAGGATGGCGGCATCGGGCGTCGCGCCGGAGAAGTCCTCGTCCCGCCTGTAGGCGGAAAACGTCAGCTCGACATGCGGATGCCGCCGATGGAACTCCGGCAGGCGCGGCACCAGCCAGACGCTCGCCAGCGTGGGAATGACGGCCAGGTTCAACTGGTGGCGGCGGGTGGCGGCCCGCAGTTCCGCGCTGACCGATTCGATCGCCTGCAGCGGGCCGGCGGCGGCTTCGGCCAAGCGGCGGCCGGCTTCGGTAAGCGCCAGGCCGTGCGCGCTGCGCGCCATCAAGGGTTGGCCGAAATGGGTTTCCAGGCGGGCAATGGCGCGGCTGATCGCGCCCTGCGTGACGCACAGCGCCTGGGCGGCCTTGGTGAAGCTTCCCAACTGCGCCGCCGTGACGAATGCGTGCAGTTCGGACATGGACGGAGAATGAAGGCGCATGCGGTACCGGCCTGCATTACCAAAAGTAATGCGACGGTGAAATATAGTCGTTTGTGGCCGGTTCGTAAATTTCTGACACTGCGCAGACTCGTCACATCCACCTTCGCCAACGGAGCCAAGCATGTCACCCCTGCGCCTCGTTCTGACCGCCATCGGCGCCGCCTTGCTGGGCAGTGCCGCCCACGCCGCGGATGCCTATCCCTCGCGTCCGATCCGCCTGATCGTTCCCTTCGCCCCTGGCGGCTCCACCGACATCGTGGCCCGCCTCATCGCCGAGTACACCGGCCGCGAGCTCAGGCAACCGGTCGTGGTGGAAAACAAGGGTGGCGCCGGCGGCGCGCTGGGCATGGAGATGGTGGCCCGCGCACCGGCTGACGGCTACACCATAGGCATGGCCACGGTCAGCACCCATGGCTCGAACCCTGCCATCTATCCCAACCTCAAGTACGACGCCCGCAAGGACTTCGCCCCTATCGCCAACGTGCTGGCCATTCCCAGCGTCTTCGCGGTGCATCCGTCCGTTCCGGCCAGGAACATGAAAGAGTTCATTGCGCTCGCCAAGGCACATCCGCAGAAGTACTCCTTCGCGTCGCCCGGCGTCGGCTCGCTCGGCCACGCCAATATCGAGAACTTCATGATGCTGTCCGGCATCAAGCTGCTGCACGTCCCCTACCGCGGCGCCGGGCCGGCCCTGAACGATGCGCTGGCCGGGCAGGTCGACGCGATCACGGACAACCTGTCGTCCACCCTGCCTCACCTCCAGGGCGGGCGACTGCGGCCGCTGGCCGTCCTGGCCGCCCAGCGTTCGCCGCTCTTGCCCGAGGTGCCGACCTATGCCGAACTGGGCTTTCCCGAAATGGGCACCGGCGGATGGTTCGGCCTGGTGGCGCCCGCGGGAACGCCCGCCGACGTCGTGACGCGCCTGAACCAGGCCGTGCGCAAAGCCATGCAGAACGCGGACTTCCAGAAAAAGGCCGAGGACGTCGGCGGCACGCTCGTACCCACCACGCCCGAGGAATTCGCCAGGCAGATCGACCAGGCGCTCGACCGCTACGCCAAAGTGGCCAAGGCCGCCAACATCCAGGCGCAATAAGCATGGCCGGCTTCACCCCGCAGCCGGTCGTGCGGCGCGATCCATCCGGTCCGGTCCTGCCGCTGGTGTGCGATTCGCCGCACAGCGGCACGCATTATCCGGTCGACTTCGGGGCCGCCCTGCCCCTGGCGCGCCTGCGCCAGGGCGAAGACACGCATGTGGACGCCCTGTGGTCGGCAGCGCCCGATCATGGCGCCACCCTGATCGCGGCCACCTTCCCCCGGGTCTACATCGATCCCAATCGGACCCTGGCGGACCTGGATCCGGAGCTGCTGGCCTCCCCATGGCCCGAACCGCTCGCCCCCAGCGAGAAGACCCGGCTCGGCAAGGGACTGGTCTGGAGCCGCATGGACGCGGCCACGCCGATCTACGACCGCAAGCTGACGGTGCGGGAGGTACAGCGGCGTATCGATACCTGCTATTTGCCGTATCACGCCACACTCGACAGCGCAGTCGAGGAGCGCTATGCACGCTTCGGCGCACTATGGCACCTGAATCTGCACTCCATGCCCAACGACGTCTATGAGCGGCTGGGAATTCGCTGCGATCGCCCGCTGGCCGACTTCGTCCTGGGCGATCGCGACGGCACAACCTGCGAGCCGGATTTCGTCGCGCTCATCGAAGCGGAGCTGCGGGACAAGGGCTATACGGTCGCGCGCAACGACCCCTACAAGGGCGTGCAGCTCATCGCGCGCATGGGACGTCCGGCCGAACGCCGCCATAGTCTTCAGATCGAGATCCGGCGCCCGGTGTACATGGACGAAGCCAGCCGCGAACGCAACGCCCGATTCGATCGCGTGCAGGCCGACCTGACCGCGGTGCTCGCCCGCGTGGCGGCCTACATACGCGACCGGCTGCCGCGCTGAAGGGGGCCGCCTCGAGGCGGCCCCGTCAGTGCGCGCCGCCGGCGTCCACCGGCGCGCCCGCGCCGCGCTTGCCGGGCCGCGCGAACCAGACCATCGCGATCAGCACCAGGAACACGACGGCCGAACCGTAGAAGATGTCGACCGCCGACATCGTCAACGCCTGGCCGGTGATGAGGTTGTTGACCGAGGCCATGGCCTGCTCGGGAGACATGCCCGCGCCCTGCATGCTGGACAGCGCCTGCGAAGCCGCCGAACTGCCTGGAGAAATATGCTCGACCAGGTGGGCGTGGTGCATGGCGGCCCGGTCTTCCCACATCGTCGTGGAAATGGAGGTGCCGAACGCGCCCGCGGTGATGCGCAGGAAGTTCGACAGGCCCGAGGCGCTGGCGATCTTGTCGGGCGGCAGGCCCGCCAGCGTCAGCGATACCAGCGGCACGAAGAAGGCCGCCATTCCCGCGCCCTGCAGCAAGGTGGGCTCGAGCAGCGTCAACATGTCGGCCTGCGGCGTGAAGCCGGCGCGCATGAAGCTGACCGCGGCGAACACGCCGAAGGCCACCGTGACGAGGACGCGCGGATCGGTGCGGCCCAGCATGCGGCCGATGATGGGCGTCAGCACGATCGCCAACAGGCCGATGGGCGCGGTCACCATCCCCGCATCGGTGGCGGTGTAGCCCATCTGCGTCTGCAGCCACAACGGCAACAGCACCACGTTGCCGAAGAAAACCGCATAGGCCACCGACAGCGTCAATGCGCCCACGGTGAAATTGCGTCCGGCGAACAGCCGCAGGTCCACCACCGGATGCTTGTCGGTCAGCTCCCAGATGACGAAGAAGACGAACCCGACCACGGCGATCACCGCCAGCGTGACGATGGTGCCGTTGGCGAACCAATCGAGCTCCTTGCCCTTGTCGAGCATGATCTGCAAGGCGGCGATCCAGACCACGAGCAGTACCAGCCCCACTGTGTCGATCGGCAGCTTGCGGATCGGCGACTCGCGCTTGTGGTAGATCGCCCAGCTCACCCAGGCCGCCGCCAGCCCCACCGGAATGTTGATGTAGAAGATCCAGGGCCAGGAATAGTTGTCCGAAATCCATCCGCCCAACAGCGGGCCGGCCACCGGCGCCACCAGCGTGGTCATGGACCACAGCGCCAGCGCAATACCCGATTTCTCCCGGGGATAGCTGCCCAGCATCAAGGTCTGCGAAAGCGGAATCATGGGTCCGGCCACCAGCCCCTGCAGGACGCGGAACGCAATCAGCGATTCGAGATTGGGCGCCAGGCCGCACAGCCAGGATGCGATGATGAACAGCAGCACCGAGGCGACGAACAGGCGCACCTGGCCGAAACGCAAGGTGAGCCAGCCTGTCAGCGGCAGCGCGATGGCGTTCGCCACGGCGAACGAGGTAATGACCCAGGTTCCCTGGCTGGTGCTGACGCCCAGGTCGCCCGATATCGCCGGCAGCGACACGTTGGCGATCGAAGTGTCGAGCACGTTCATGAACACGGCCGCCGAGAGCGCAATGGTGCCCAGCAGGCGCTGGCCGCCCTGCAGCGGCGGATGCGTCGCCTGGGCGGCCGGCGGCGCGGGCCGCTCGGCCGGCGCGTCGGCGGGGGAAGAAGCGGAGGTCGTCATGAAGATACCCGTTGGGGGGACGGCCTTACAGCGCGCCGGCGCCGTGGCGGGCGACGGTTACCGAGCCGCCCTTGTCGGCGCGCGCGGGCGTGGAAATGTGCAGCGGCGCCGCCTTGGCCACGGCGGGCTTGGCTTCGGCCGCGCGGCCACCGAGGTTCTGGGCGATGGTGGCGGCGACGAGCGCATCGGCATCCTCGCGCGCGTGGTCCATGACCGTGGTGGAATAGGCCGGCGCGGTACGGCTGACCTCGGCCAGCGCAGGACCGTCGGTGGAGGAAACGTCCACCGACACGTTCATCGACAGGCCGACGCGCAGCGGATGGGTTTCGATCTCCTTGGGATCGAGCGCGATGCGCACCGGCACGCGCTGCACCACCTTGATCCAGTTGCCCGTGGCGTTCTGCGCGGGCAGCAGCGCGAACGCGCTTCCCGTGCCCGCGCCCAGGCCGGCCACCTTGCCGTGGTATTCGACCTTGGAGCCATAGACGTCGGCCTCCAGCGTCACCGGCTGGCCGATGCGCATGCGGCCCAGCTGCACTTCCTTGAAGTTCGCATCCACCCATACCTGGTCCAGCGGCACGATGGTCATCAGCGAGGCGCCGGGCGCGACGCGCTGGCCGACCTGGGCGCTGCGCTTGGCCACATAGCCCGTGACGGGCGCGGGCAGCGAGGTGCGGGACAGATTGATATAGGCCTCGCGTACCTTGGCCGCGGCGCCCAGGACGTTGGGATGCTGCTCCACGCTGGTGCCATCGGTGAGCGCGGTGTTGGTGGCGAGCTGTTCGCGCGCGGCCACCAGGGCGGCCTGGGCGGAAGCCAGCGCCGACTTCGCGTTGCTGACGGCGGTCTGCGCATGCAGCATTTCCTCGCCGCTGACCGCGCCCGACTCGGCCAGCTCCTGCCGCCGCTTGGCGTCGCTCTGGGCCTTGGCCAGGTCGGCCCGCGCGCGCTCGACCTCGGCCTGGCGCACGGCGATGTTGGCGCTCAGGGCGCCATTGTTGGCGTAGAGCGTACGGACCTGCCGCACGGTCTGCGCGAGCGCGGCCTGGGCCTGGTCCAGCGCGACCTGCGCGTCGGCCTTGTCCAGCAGCACCAGCGGATCGCCGGCCTTGACGTAATCGGTATCGTCGGCCTGGATGGCGACCACCGTGCTGGCGATCTGGGGCGTGATCTGCACCAGGTTGCCTTGCACGTAGGCGTCATCGGTATGTTCATAGTGGCGGGCCACCAGCGCCCACCACGCGCCGTAGGCCACGGCGATGACGGCGAAGGCGCCGGCTGCGCCCAGCAGCAGTTTCTTGCGGGAATTGTTGGGTGCGGATTGTGCGGTTTCCATATCAGAACCTTGGCGTAAATATCTAGCGATTCGCGTATCGTTTTCTCAAGCGCTACCGGGTGGCCGCGGCCACCGGCTCGCCCGGGCCGGCGGGCAGCTCCGCGCCGCCTCCCAGGGCCTTGGCCAGCGCCACGTCCAGCGTCAGCGCGCGGGCCTTCAGGTCGGTATCGAGCCGTGCCTGCGTCAACACCGCGCTCTGCGCGGTCAGTACGCTCAGGTAGTTGCCCAGGCCGGCGCGATAGCGCTTGACCGCGAGTTCGTAGGCCTGGTCGATGGCTTCCCTGGCCTTGCGCTGCTCGCTGCTCTCGCGGTCGAGCGCGCGTATCGAGGCGAGCGTATCGGCCACCTCGTTGACGGCATGCAGCACGGTCTGGTTGTAAGAGGCCACGGCGAGGTCGGCGTCCGCGGCCCTGCCCTTCAGGTTGGCATTGAGCCGGCCGCCTTCGAAGATGGGTAGAGTGACAGCGGGCCCGACGCCGACGATCTGGCTACCCGACTCGAAAAGCTTGGAAAGCCCTAGCGCCGAGGTGCCGATGAAGCCAGCCAGGTTGATGTTGGGGTAGAACATGGCCTTGGCGGCATCGACGTTGCGCTGTGCGGACTCCACGCGCCAGCGGGCGGCGACGATGTCGGCGCGCCGGCCCAGCAGCGACAGCGGCACGTTGGCCGGCACCGACGTGCCCGGCGGCACCAGCGGCACGGGCTGGATAGCGGCGCCCCGATCCGGGCCCGCCCCCACCAGCGCGGCGATCTCGTTGCGCTGCAGGGCGATGCTCTCGTCCACCTGCGCCAATTGGGTGCGCGCCTCGGCCAGCGCCGACTCGGCCTGCTTGACCTCCACCTGGGTATCGAGGCCGGAGGAATAGCGCTGCCGGGTCAGCGCGGCGACGCCGTCGCGCTGGGCGATGGCGGCCTGCAGCACCTCGCGCTGGGCGAAAAGGCGCTGGAGGTTGAAGTACGCCGTACCGATGGAGCTGGCCAGGATGCCGACCGCGGCCTGGTTCTCGGCCTGCGCCGCACGGCTTTCCGACAACGCGGCTTTCAGCAGGGAACCGTTCTTGTTCCAGAAATCGAGCTCGTAGCTGACGTTCAGCGCCAGCTTGGCGTCGGTACGCACGCCGCCGGCCAGCGGCGCCGGGATGGCGCCGTTCTCGGTATAGCGCTGCCGGGTCGCGTTGAAGGTCGCGTCGACCTCGGGCAGGCGGTTGGCCCGCGCGGTGCCGACGGCAGCCTCGGCCCGCGCCAGGCGCGCCTGGGCAATGACGATGGACGGACTGCCCACGATGGCTTCGTCGATCAGGCCATTCAACTGCGCATCGCCATAGCGGCGCCACCATTGCTGCACCGGCCATTGGACGTCGGCCTGAGCGGCGCCCAGCGTGGACGCCTCGACCAGTTGCGCCCGGGGGGAGGCGTCCTGATCCACACTGGCGCACGCGGCAAGCGCGGCGACCAGGGGCACTAGCAAGAATCTTTTCATGGAAGCTTACGATCTGCTGAATTTAATTGCCTTGCCTGTTACTGCTTAGGCAGTCATATGGGTGAAACAAAGGGCCCGTCCGGTCATGGACTCAGCCCAGACTGGCGCCGTTGGCGATCATGCGGCGCAATAGCGACTTCAACTGCCGGAGCTCCTCGTCGGAAAAACCACGCGTATGCAGGTCGACCGCATGATGCAGCCGCTGTGGAATCTGCTCCGTGGCGCGCACGCCTTCCTCCGTCAGCTCCAGCTTGATGACCCGGCGGTCCTCCGCGCTGCGCACGCGCCGGATCAGGCCCTTGGATTCGAGCCGGTCGAGCATGCGCGTCATGGCGCCGGTGTCCGTACAGGTGCTGCGCGCCAGTTCGGCGGCCGTCTCCCCCCTTCCCATCGCCAGCAGCATCAGTGGGCCCCACTGCATGGCGGTCAGGTCGAGCGCCATCATTTCAGCGTCGACCGCGCGCTGCAGCGAGCCATGGGCCAGCTTGATCAGGTAACCCACGCTTTCGCTGGGGTCGTAGCTTCGGATCGCGGCGGAAGGGCTCGGACGAGCGTCGGGGGAAGAAGAATCAGCCATGGCGCCATTATTACTGCATAGGCAATGGCTGTCAATGCAGTAATAGATGGGCTTATTAGCCCTGGGCGGAGCAGGGTTTTATGCCGCCGCCCCAGGCGATGAGGGAAGAAAGCGCGTCAGCGTCGCTTGCCCAGCAGGGATCCCAGCAGGCCGCGGGTCAGGTCCCGCGCGAGCTGTGTACCCATGGAACGGACCGCACTGCGGGCGGCCGACTCCAGCACGCCCTCGCGGCGCCCGCCCCGGGGGCCGGTGGACCCGAACAGCACGTCGCGCAGGCCGCCTATGAGGCCGTCATCCTCGGCCTGGCCTGCCTTGGGGGCCGGTGTTGCGGCCCCGGTCCCGGCGGCCGCTCCACCCGCCGTCCGGGCGGTCAGCATTTCATAGGCCGACTCGCGGTCCACCGCTTTTTCGTAGACTCCCGCCACGATCGAAGACTGGCGCAGGGCCTGCCGTTCGGGCTCGGTGGCCGGGCCGATCCGGCTGCCCGGCGCCACCACGTAGACGCGCTCCGTCATGCCGGGCCGGCCCTTTTCGTCCAGCAGCGATACCAGCGCCTCGCCCACGCCGAGCTCGGTGATCGCCGCGGCCAGGTCCAGGCCGGGATTGGGCCGCATCGTCTCGGCCGCCGATTTCACGGCTTTCTGGTCGCGCGGCGTGAAGGCCCGCAGCGCGTGCTGCACCCTGTTGCCGAGCTGGCCCAGCACGGTCTCCGGGATATCCAGCGGATTCTGGGTGCAGAAATACACGCCTACCGCCTTGGAGCGAATCAGCCTGACCACCTGTTCGATCTTGTCGAGCAGCGCCTTGGGCGCGTCGTTGAACAGCAGGTGGGCTTCGTCGAAGAAGAAGACGAACTTCGGCTTGTCGGTATCGCCCGCTTCGGGCAGGTGCTCGAACAGCGTGGACAGCATCCACAAGAGGAAGGTGGCGTACAGCGTCGGCGATTGCATCAGCTTGTCGGCCGCCAGGATGTTGACCACGCCGTGCCCCCGGGCATCGGTCTGCATGAGATCGTCGATGTTCAGCATGGGTTCGCCGAAGAAGCGGTCGCCCCCCTGCTCCTCCAGCGCCAGCAATCCGCGCTGGATCGCGCCCACGGACGCGGCGGAGACGTTGCCGTAGCGGGTCTTGAACTGGGCGGCATTGTCGCCGACGTACTGCAGCATGGCCCGCAGGTCTTTCAGATCGAGCAGCAACAGGCCGTTGTCGTCGGCGATGCGGAACACCATGGTCAGCACACCGGCCTGAGTGTCGTTCAGATTCAGCATGCGTCCCAGCAGCAGCGGCCCCATGTCCGACACGGTCGCACGCACGGGATGGCCCTGCTCGCCGAATACGTCCCACAGCGTGACCGGGCAGGCTCCCCACTCCGGCTGGTCCAGGCCCAGCGACTTGAGCCGCGCCTCCAGCTTGGGCGTGGCGGCGCCGGCTTGCGAAATTCCCGTCAGGTCGCCTTTGACGTCGGCCATGAAGACCGGCACGCCCAGCCGGGAGAAGGATTCGGCCATCACCTGCAGCGTGACCGTCTTGCCGGTGCCGGTCGCCCCGGTGATGCAGCCATGCCGGTTGGCCATGGCCGGCAGCAGGAAGAGCTCGGTATTCGCGTTCTTGGCGAGAAGGATGGGAGCGACCATGATGGTTCCGTTATGCAAACTAACCGACAACCCCCGGGAGGGATAGGCGACGATTCTGTGCGCAAGGCGCCGGTCTTGTCAAAACGCCGTCCGCGGGCATCGGATGATGCGCAGGCTGTGGTATTGGCAGCAAGAGGATATTCCAACGGGAGCCTGCACCTGCCGGTCAAGCTAAAATGGACCTCTCACCGTTACGACACAAGCGATTTCCATGGCCGGACATAGCAAATGGGCCAATATCCAGCACCGCAAAGGGCGTCAGGACGCCAAGCGCGGCAAGCTGTGGACCAAACTGATACGTGAAGTCACCGTGGCGGCCCGCGCAGGCGGGCCCGACCCCGACACCAACCCCCGCCTGCGGCTGGCCTGGGACAAGGCGACCGACGCCAACATGCCCAAGGACACCATCCAGCGCGCGATCGCGCGGGGCGCCGGGGGCGCCGACGGCGACAACTACGAGGAAGTCCGCTACGAAGGCTACGGCGTGGGCGGGGCGGCCGTCATCGTCGACTGCATGACCGACAACCGCACGCGCACGGTGGCCGAAGTGCGCCATGCCTTCGCCAAGAACGGCGGCAACCTCGGCCAGGAAGGCTCGGTGGCCTTCATGTTCAAGCATTGCGGCCAGTTCCTGTTCGCCCCCGGCACGCCGGAAGACAAGGTCATGGAGCTCGCCCTCGACGCTGGCGCCGAAGACGTCATCACCGACGACGAAGGCGTGATCGAGGTCATCTGCGCCCCCGCCGACTACGCCGCCGTCAAGCAGGCCTTCGACGGCGCCGGCCTGAAGGCCGAGATGGACGGCATCGTGATGAAGGCGCTCAATGAAACACCCCTCACCGGCGAGGACGCCGAGAAAATGCAGAAACTGCTGGACACGCTGGAATCCCTGGACGACGTCCAGGAGGTCTACACCACCGCCGTCATGGACGAGTAATCTCCTATGAAACTTCTCGTCATCGGTTCCGGCGGCCGCGAACACGCCCTGGCCTGGCAACTGGCCAAATCGGCCAAGACCCAGAAAGTGTTCGTCGCTCCCGGCAACGGCGGTACCGCGCTCACACCCCACCTGCAGAACGTTCCCATCACCGATCCCGCGCAGCTGGCCGACTTCGTCGAAAAGGAAGGCATCGCGCTGACGGTGGTCGGCCCCGAGGCGCCCCTGGCCGCCGGCGTGGTGGACCTTTTCCGCGCCCGCGGCCTGAAGATCTTCGGTCCCACGAAGGCCGCCGCGCAGCTCGAGAGCTCGAAGGACTTCGCCAAGGCCTTCATGATCCGCCACGGCATTCCCACGGCCAAGTACCAGACCTTCACCGATCCGGCGCAGGCGCATGCCTACATCGACGCCCAGGGCGCGCCGATCGTGATCAAGGCCGACGGCCTGGCCGCCGGCAAGGGGGTGGTGGTCGCCGCCACACTCGAGGAAGCCCACGCCGCGGTCGACGCCATGCTGGGCGACGGCAAGCTCGGCCAGGCCGGCGCGCGGGTGGTGATCGAGGAATTCCTCGAGGGCGAGGAAGCCAGCTTCATCGTGCTTTGCGACGGCAAGCATGTGCTGCCCCTGGCCACGAGCCAGGACCACAAGCGGCTCAAGGACAACGACGAAGGCCCCAATACCGGCGGCATGGGCGCGTATTCGCCGGCGCCGGTGGTCACGCCCGAGCTGCACGGCCGCATCATGCGCGAGGTGATCTGGCCCACCATCCAGGGCATGTCCAAGGACGGCATCCCGTTCACCGGCTTCCTGTATGCCGGGCTGATGATAGGCCCGAATGGCGTGCGGGTGCTGGAGTTCAACTGCCGCATGGGCGACCCGGAAACGCAGCCCATCATGATGCGGGTCAAGAGCGACCTGCTCGAAGTCTTCGAGCACGCCGTGGCCGGCACGCTCGACCAGGCCAACATCGACTGGGACCGCCGCACCGCGCTGGGCGTGGTCATGGCCGCGCACAACTATCCCGACACGCCGCGCACCGGTGACGTCATCAGCGGCCTGCCGGCCGAAACCGCCGACAGCATGGTCTTCCATGCAGGCACCACCGAAAGCGGCGGCGTGGTCAAGACCAGCGGCGGCCGCGTGCTGTGCGTGACGGCGCTGGGCGATTCGGCCAAGCTCGCCCAGCAGCGCGCCTACGACGTGCTGCAATCCATCCACTTCGACGGCGCGCAATACCGCCGCGACATCGGCTGGCGGGCCATCGGGCGCCGCACCTCCCCGGCCGACCCGGGTACGGCATGAACATCGACACCGCGCTGACCCGCAGCTACTTCACCGGTCTGCAATCGCGCATCGTCGCCAGCCTCGAGGAACTCGAAGGCCAGCCTTTCCGCTCCGATGCCTGGCAACGGGCGGAAGGCGGCGGCGGCCTCTCGCGGCTGGTGGAAGGCGGCAAGGTCTTCGAACGCGGCGGCGTGCTGTTCAGCCACGTCACCGGCGCGACGCTGCCGCCTTCGGCCAGCGCGCACCGGCCCGAGCTGGCCGGCCGCCCCTGGGAAGCCATGGGCGTGTCGCTGGTGCTGCATCCGCGCAATCCCTACGTGCCGACCGTGCACATGAACGTGCGGGTGTTCATTGCCAAATCCATCCACGTCTCCGATGCCGACGACGTATTCTGGTTCGGCGGCGGCATGGACCTGACGCCTTACTATCCGTTCGAGGAAGACGCGGTCCACTTCCATCGCACCTGCAAGGCGGCGCTGGACCCGAGCGGTCCCGACCTCTATCCCCGCTTCAAGAAATGGTGCGACGAGTATTTCTACCTCAAGCACCGCAAGGAAGCCCGCGGACTGGGCGGCATCTTCTTCGACGATTTCAACGAAGGCGGCTTCGACCATGCCTTCGCCGCCGCCCGTTCGGTGGGCGACGGCTTCCTCGAGGCCTACCTGCCCATCGTCCGGCGCCGCCTCTCCCTGCCCTACGGAGAGCGCGAACGCGACTTCCAGGCATACCGGCGCGGACGCTACGTCGAATTCAACCTGGTGTTCGACCGCGGCACGCTGTTCGGACTGCAGTCGGGCGGACGGACGGAATCCATCCTGATGTCGATGCCGCCGCAGGCTCAATGGCGCTACGACTGGCATCCCGACCCCGGTTCGCCCGAGGCTCGCCTCTACGAACTGCTTCCCCCGCGGGACTGGATTTGAATCCGCCTGCCGCCGTCCCGCGCACAGGATTGCTGGGAGGGAGCTTCGATCCCATCCACGAAGCCCACCTGGCCCTGGCCCGCGCCGCCCGCGATCACCTGGACGTGGAATCGGTCCAGTTCATCCCGGCGGCCGCGCCCTGGCAACGCCAGCCCCTGACCGCCACCGCGGAACAACGCGCCGACATGGTGGCGCTGGCCATCGCCGGCGACCCGGGCCTGGTCCTGAACCGCATCGAAATCGAGCGCGGCGGCCCCAGCTACACCATCGATACCCTGCGCTCGCTCACGGGTCGCATGGGCACGCAGCTTGCTGGAACGGTACAGTACGTCTGGATCCTCGGGGCCGATCAATTGGCGAACTTCTGTACCTGGAAAGACTGGCAGGACATCGTTGCGCTGGTCGATCTCGCGGTGGCCAGCCGACCGGGCACCCGCCCCGAACCTCCCACTGCCTTGCGCGACGCGTTGGCGAAGCTGGGACGCACGCTGCACTGGCTGCCCATGCCAGAAATGGCGATATCCAGCTCCACCATCCGGCAGCGGCTCGCCCGCGGCGAATCGGTCGACGGTCTCGTCCCCCCCGCGGTGCTGCGCTACATCGAACAGCACCGCCTGTATCAGGTCTAAACATGGACATACGCAAACTACAACGTGCCGTCGTCGACGCCCTGGAAGACGTCAAGGCCCAGAACATCACGGTGCTCAATACCACTCACCTGACCAGCCTCTTCGACCGCGTCGTCATCGCCAGCGGCACCTCGAACCGGCAGACTCGCGCGCTGGCCTCCAGCGTGGTCGAAAAGGTCAAGGCCCTGGGCGGTGACGTCGTCGCCACCGAAGGCGAGGAAACCGGCGAATGGGTCCTGGTGGACCTGGGCGACATCGTCGTCCACATCATGCAGCCCGCCATCCGCGAGTATTACAACCTGGAGGAAGTCTGGGGCGGCAAGCCGGTGCGCATGAAGTTGAGTCCCCCCCCTACGCGCTAACGCGCGCCCAGAATGGTGGGCCCCCAGCCGCTACGCGGCAGCCCCAAGGGGGTCGGGACCCGCCTTGGGGCGGCCCGGAGGGGAGGCCCACCCCCTACGCCCTTCGGGCGCCCCCTCAAGGGGGCGATGCGGGTGGACCGGCGGAGCCGGATCCATCGCATCCTGGGTCTAGGGCCGTTGTCTTGGGTTGGGGCACGGGTGCTTCGCTGGCTGCCGGCGGCGGCAGCGGTGTGATACCCCTGGGGGCTTCGCTGGGTGCTGGTCGCTGCTTAAATTTTGCCGTCCACCGGAACCACACACAATGAACCGGACAAAGACTCGCCGCTCATGAAACTCGTCATCGTCGCCGTCGGCCACCGCATGCCCGGATGGGTGGACGAGGCTTTCTCGGACTACGCCAAGCGCATGCCGCCCGACTGCCCCATCGAGCTGCGCGAAGTCCGGCCCGAGCCGCGCACCACCGGCAAGACGCCCGCCCAGATGCAGGCCCTCGAAGCCAGGCGCATCGAAGCGGCGCTGCCTCCCGCGGGACGCTGGATCGCGCTGGACGAACGCGGCCGCGACCTCACCACCGTCGACCTGTCCAGGCAGATGCAGCAATGGCGCAACGACGGACAGGACGTGGCGCTGATCATAGGCGGCCCGGACGGGCTCGATCCCGACCTCAAGCGCCGCTGCGCCGGCATGCTTCGCCTTTCCAGCCTGACCCTGCCCCACGGCATGGTGCGCGTCCTGCTTGCCGAGCAGCTATATCGAAGCTGGTCCATCCTCGCCAACCATCCCTACCATAGAGGGGGATGATTCCGACAACTCCGCGGGCGCCGCCATGCGCCCGCGCCTCACGGACAACGACATGACGGCCATCTACCTCGCCTCGCGCAGCCCGCGCCGCCGGGAACTGCTCACCCAGCTGGGAGTCGAGCACGAACTGCTGCTCCCGCCGCCCGCGGCCGGCCCCGATGAGCCGCAATTGCCCGGCGAGGCCGCCGCCGACTACGTTCGCCGCACCGCGCGCGAGAAGGCGCTTCTCGGCGCCGAGACCATGCGTCTGCGCCGACTGCCCGAGCGGCCCGTCCTGGCCGCCGACACCACCGTCATCCTCGATGCGGAAGTACTGGGCAAGCCGGTCGACCGCGCCGATGCGATACGCATCCTGCAGCGGCTGTCCGGCTCCGAACACGAGGTCCATACCGCGCTCGCGATGGTGTGCCGCGGCCAATTGCACGAAGACGTCTCCATTACGCGCGTGCGTTTCCGCACCCTGGCCCCGCGCGACATCGAGCGCTACTGCGATACGGGGGAGCCCTACGACAAGGCCGGCGCCTACGGCATACAGGGGCTGGGCGGCGTGTTCGTGCAGCACATCAGCGGCAGCTTCACCGGCGTCATGGGGCTGCCCCTCTACGAAACCGCGCGGATCCTCGCGCTGGCCGGCATCGTGCTGCCCTGACCGGCTCCGCGGCGCCCCGTCGTCGCCTCGCCGGCGATTCCCGACTCGCGGTAAGCTCCCGGATAGTTGCGCAAGCTCACCGGCAGACTCCATGACCGAAGACATCCTCATCAACGTTTCTCCTTATGAAACCCGGGTCGCCGTCGTCCAGCAGGGCGCGGTCCAGGAACTCCACATCGAGCGCACCTCCCAGAAGGGCTACGTCGGCAACATCTATCTCGGACGGGTGGCGCGCGTGCTGCCCGGCATGCAGAGCGCCTTCATCGACATCGGCCTGGGGCGCGCCGCCTTCCTGCACATCGCCGACATCCGCGAAAGCCGCCAGGAGCGTGCCCATGGCGGCCATCCCGTCACGCCCATCGAGAAGCTGCTGTTCGAAGGCCAGACCTTGATGGTCCAGGTCATCAAAGATCCCATCGGCACCAAGGGCGCACGGCTGTCCACCCAGATCAGCGTGGCCGGACGCATGCTGGTCTACCTGCCCTACGATCCGCACATCGGCATCTCGCAGCGCATCGAATCGGAAGCCGAGCGCATCCAGCTGCGCGACCGCGTCCAGCGGCTGGTGCCGCAGGACGAGAAAGGCGGCTACATCGTCCGCACCCAGGCCGAAGACGCCACCGACGAAGAACTCGCGGCCGACATCGCCTACCTGGGCAAGCTCTGGTCCATCATGCAGCAGCAGGCCCGCACCAAGGGCGCGCCATGGCTGCTGCACGAAGACCTGAACCTGGCGCAACGCGTATTGCGCGACGTCGTCAGCACCGAAACGGCCTCCATCCAGATCGACTCGCGCAGCAGCTTCACCCGGCTGCTGGCCTGGGCCAGGGAGTTCACGCCATCGGTCATCGACAAACTAGTGCACTACACGGGCGAGCGTCCGCTCTTCGACCTCTACAACGTCGACGAGGAAATCAATCGCGCGCTGTCGCGGCGCGTGGAGCTCAAGTCCGGCGGCTATCTCATCATCGACCAGACCGAGGCGCTCACCACCATCGACGTCAACACCGGCGGCTTCGTCGGCGGGCGCAATTTCGACGACACCATCTTCAAGACCAACCTGGAAGCGGCCCAGGCCATCGCCCGGCAATTGCGCCTGCGCAATCTCGGCGGCATCGTCATCCTGGACTTCATCGACATGGAGAACCTGGAGCACCGCGAATCGGTGCTGGGCGAGCTGCGCAAGGCGCTGGCGCGCGACCGTACGCGCATCACGCTCAACGGCTTCACGCAGCTCGGCCTGGTCGAGATGACCCGCAAGCGCACCCGCGAATCGCTCAGCCACGTGCTGTGCGAGTCCTGCCCCACCTGCCAGGGCCGCGGCCAGGTCAAGACTGCCCGCACCCTGTGCTACGAGATCCTGCGCGAGATCCTGCGCGAGGCGCGGCAGTTCAATCCCAAGGAATTCCGCATCCTGGCCTCGCAAGCGGTGGTGGATCTCTTCCTGGAGGAAGAAAGCCAGAACCTGGCCTCGCTCGGGGACTTCATCGGTAAACCGATTTCGCTGCAGGTGGAGGGGATATACAGCCAGGAGCAGTACGACATCATCCTGATGTGAGGCTTGTCCCGCACTACGGCGAGCGGAGGCGCTGCGGTCGAGCTGGAATCGCCGCGCTTACGGCGCGCAATGCCGCCGCGCCCGGGTAGTGGAGGCATTGCACAGAGTTTCATTGACTTTCCCGCCCGCAAGGGGGACAATGCCTGATCGGTCCTTGCTGCGAACACTACAACAACTCACATTCGCCGCTACAAGCTTCGATCAGCCTTGCCTGATCCCTCTTGCACCGTCCCCCTCTTAACCGAGTTCATTACCTTTTGCACAGTGCCTTCCCTGGCACGGAAAACTAGAGACTGTTCCCGTCGCTCCGACGCCGAGTGACAGCCTCTTTGGACACCTTTGATAGAAATTTTCCCAGACCAGCTCATTCCTCGCCCCGCGCACCAGATGCTGCATGGCGAGGCCATCGAGGTTGGCGACGTCGTATATCTCCAACCCGTTCACGGCCCGCTCGTCGCCAGTACCGTGATCTTCGCTGCACCGCTATTCGGATGCACGACTTACACCGCTGACGCTTTGGTACCCGCACCGGGCACTACGTCCGCTCAACGTCTACGCCTGCGATTCCGCGGGCGGGACGTCCACCGGGTCCAATCGCAGCGGCGCTCCCCCGCATCGGCTGCCAGAAAGGGCACTCAGTAACACAGGCGCGCCCCAGGCAAGCCTCCATCCAATCAATCAAGGATACACATGGAACAGACAGGAATCGTCAAATGGTTCAACGATGAGAAGGGCTTCGGCTTCATCATGCCGGAAACGGGCGGCAAGGACTTGTTCGCCCACTTCTCCGAGATCCAGGGCGACGGACGCAAGACGCTGATGGAAAACCAGCGCGTCACGTTCGTGGCCGCCAATGGTCTCAAAGGCCCCCAGGCCACGAAGATCCGGGTCGTCGCCTGAACGCGGGCTGATACCCAGACGCAAGACAGCTCCCCGGCATCGCAAGGTGCCGGGGAGTTTTTTTGCCCGGGCCGCCAAGGTGCCCGGGTTTCAGAGGCTCGCGCGTAGCAGGATGCCGTCGAGTTCCGCGCTGGCCGACATGCCGCCTTGCTCGTATCCCAGTGCGGCGCATGCCATGGACAGCGTCTGCCGCCACTCCCGTTCCGCGCTCTTGTGAATGAAGAAGTCCCGCGCGCATTGGTCGCCGCGGATGAGCTCCTTGCGCAGCCACTCCGCCATGCGCGCCTCCTCCCGCCGGTCCAGCACGCGCGACGATACCGAAATCGAAACGAACGCGTACGATCTGATGTTCTTCAGCATCCGCCCGCGTAGCGGCCCCACCGGAAATTCCAATGATTGAGCATCCATGGGTACCTCGCCGAAAACACTATCGTATGGGGCGCAGCCAAGCGCCGGAGACAGCTGTTTGCTATCGTTTATCCTGCTAAAACCCGGGCCTCGCGGGTATCGGCCCGCTCCCGACAGGATCCTCTCGCTCATGCCGACTCCGCGCCCGCTCTCCCCTTCCGACTACGAGCCCGTCATCGCCCGCGTCGACCACTGGTGGGGTGGCCGCCCCATGCAGGCACTGCTGCCGCGGCTCTTCTTCGAGCATTTCCGGCGTACGAGCTTTGCCGTCGGCGCCTCGGACGCGATAGAGGCGTTTCTGATCGGCTTCGTCTCCCAGACCGATTCCCGCATCGCCTACATCCATTTCGTCGGGGTGGATCCCGCTCGCCGAGGCGGCGGCCTCGGGCGCATGCTGTATGAGCACTTCTTCGATGTCGTCCGTGCGCTGGGCTGCGAGGAAGCGCACAGCATCACGTCGCCGGCCAATAGCGGGTCGATCGCTTTCCACCGCAAGATGGGATTCGAGCTGGAGCCGGGTACGGGACAGGTGGACGGAGTGCCGGTCCAACTGCACCATGCGGGCCCGGGCCAACATCGCGTGCGGTTCAGGAAGATGATCGTGGCGGCCTGATCCGGGCGAGGGTTCCGTCCTCCCCGTAGGGGAATGCGGCATGCGACTTGCTGCGTCGATCGTCTCTGGAGACGACCATGGCAGCCAACTCACCTTCCCGTTCCCCTGGCCAACCGATCGACGACAAGCTCGAGGACACGAACAGTTCGACGCCCACGCCCGCGGCCCCGCGCCGCGAACCGGACATGCACAAGACCGACCGCGACCACACGGACGAGGAATATCATCGGCAACTGGGCCACGGCAGGAAGTCCCGCGCGGAGGACGATCCGAATGCCGGCGGCGGGCAACCCTAGCCGAGCGCGGCGGCACGGCCGCCTCAGACGCGGCGCCCCGTGCGGTGCAGCACAGGGCCCGACCGGGCGGTATCGATGGCGGCATCCAGATCCTGGATATCGCTATATCTTCCAAACATGTATTCGTAGCGCCGCACCACGATTGGCGCTCCCCGGCCCCGGCCGTTCTGGCTCCTGAGCCAGCGATAGCGTTCGGCGTCGAGGACCAGCTCGGACACGGCCGCCGCCAGGCGCTTGCTCAACGGCGACCGCCAGGAACGCGGCTCCCAGATGCCCGACTCGAGCATGGCAACCGCTTGCCCGACCTCCTCCAAGGTCGCGTTACGCGGAGCCAGGCGGACGGCAAGATCCAGCGCTCCGGCGTGGCGCGACAATTCCGAGGAGGCGACGCGCAGCCGCCGCACCAGGTCCCGGCTGGAGGGCCTGGATGCCCATCCGTCGTCCCAGTGCCGGGTCTGCTGTCCCGCGGGTTCCAGAGCGGACAACCCGCCGGCGTATTGCTCGAGGGCATCCGCCGCGTCGAGAAGCAGAGCGCTCAAATCATGCATGATCGACCTCGTGTTTCGCGCAGGGAGGACGTGCAGCAAGAAGCGAGCCGGCAACGCGAATCATTGTCGATATCGTCAAAAACAGGAAATTCTCCTTGAAAAGAAAATCGTAATTATCGAACCATTCCCGCCGCCGGACAGCGATGCGGGCGCCGAAAAGTTCGAGCATCCGATCCGCCGGCGATGGGCAGCCGGGCGTGTATCGACGGATCAGGCCCGGAAGAGCTCGTGCACCAGCCCGCGCAGCCACATGTTGCCGGCATCCCTGTGGAAGCGGCGCGGCCAGAACTGGTGGACCTCGATGGTGGGCGCCTTGAGCGGCACGTCCACCATCCTGATGTCGGCATGCTGCACGCACACGTTGGCCATGTCGCGCGGAACGGTGGCGATGAGGTCGGAGCTTTCGATAATGGGCAGCAGGCTCGTGAAGTGGGACGTTTCGAGCAGCACGCGCCGCCTCAAGCCCTTGCGCTGGAGGAACTCTTCGAACAGATGCTCCCGCCCCGGCCGGACGGCGGCATGCGGCAAGGCGAGGTACTGCTTGAGCGTGAGGACGTCCCCCACCTCGGGATGGCCGCTGCGGACGATGCAGACGAAGGTATTGCGAAACAGCAGTTGCTGAAACATGCCCGCCTTGTGCAGGTCGGGAAAATAGCCGATCGCCAGTTCCGCCTCGCCTGACTCCAGCGCTTCGGCGGCCGCATGGCGCGGCATGGCGAGCGTGCGCAGGTTCAGGCCCGGTCCGGCCTGGACGAACCGCGCCAGCAGCTTGGGGACGAAATTGATCTCGCCGATGTCGGGAGTGATCAGCGTGAAGGTGCGCTCGCTGGATGCCGGATCGAATGTGTGCGCCTGGAGGATTTCGCCCTTGATGGTATCCATTACGCGCCGCACCGCAGGCGCGAGCGAGACGGCCCGCGGGGTCGGCTGCATCTGCGAGCCGGTGCGCACGAACAAGGCGTCGCCGAACAGCGTGCGCAGGCGCGCCACGGCCGCGCTCATTGCCGGCTGGCTCAGGCCGATGGCCTCGGCCGCGCGCGACACGCTGCGGTGCTCCAGCATCGCATCGAACACGCGCAACAAGTTGAGGTCGATATGGCGAATATCCATGGGATGGATTTTAACTATTCGCCGAATCGTCTGGATAGATAATCCACCGGCGCTTAGACTGCCTCCGTGGATATTGCTTGACACTCGAACGGAGACACACATGACCGGCCTCACCCTGGAACAGGCGAACGCCATCATCGCCGCGGCGCTGCGCCGCTCCGCCCAGAAAGGCTACAAGCCCATGGCGGTGGTCGTGCTCGACGCGGCCGGGCACTTGAAGGCCGCGCAACGCCAGGACGGCGCCAGCATGTTCCGGGTAGACATCGCCACCGGCAAGGCCTGGGCCGCGGTGGGCATGGATGCCTCGAGCCGGACGCTGGCGCAACGCGCCAAGGACAACCCGAATTTCTTCGTCACGCTGGCCGCCACCGCCCAGGGCCGCTTTCTTCCCCAGACAGGCGCGGTGCTGATCAAGGACGCCGCCGGCGCCGTGCTCGGAGCCGTCGGCGCGAGCGGCGGCACGGGCGACGAGGACGAGGAAATCTGCATCGCCGGCGTGACCGAGACCGGCCTGCAAGCGGGCTGACGGCTGGCGCGGACGACGGAACACGACACCATGGCATCTTCCACCATACAGGGACTTCGCAGCGTGGCCCTGGAGGTTCCCGACCTGGCAAAGGCGGAACATTTCTATACCGAAACCTGGCACCTGGACGTGGCCGCGCGCGAAGGAGACGCGCTCTATTTCCGCGGCACCGGTGCCGATCATCATCTGCTGGCGCTGCATCGCGGGCCGCGCACCGCCATTCGTCATGTGACGCTGCGCGCCCGGAGCGAGGAGGCGCTCCACACCATCGCGCGCGCGTGCATCGACGCGGGCGGGACGGTAGAGATCCCCGTCGGCGCGGTGGCGGACCCCGCCGGCGGACAAGGTCTATTGATACGCGATCGCGACGGGCGGCGGATCCAGGTGGTGGCCGGCGACGCCCGGCATGCCGACGCCCGCGAGGTCGCCGACCGCCCCGTCAGGCTCGCGCACGCCGTGCTCAACAGCGACGACGTCGCCGCCACGCAGCGCTTCTTCGAGCAGGCGCTGGACTTCCGGCTGGCCGACCGCACGCGCATCATGGCCTTCCTGAACTGCAACGCCGACCACCACACGATCGCGCTGGGCGACACGGACAACAATGCGCTGAACCATATCGCCTTCGTCATGCCGGACCTGGAATCCGTCATGCGCGGCGGCGGCCGGATGAAAGACGCGGGCTACGCCATCGAATGGGGGCCCGGCCGGCACGGCCCGGGGGACAACGCCTTCAACTATTTCATCGGCCCCTTCGGCGAGGTGATCGAGTACACGGCGGAAGTGGAACAGATCGACGACAGCTATGTGGCCGGCGCGCCCGAAGACTGGACATGGCCGCCGGGCCGCGTGGACCAGTGGGGCATATCGCCGCCCCCGTCGTCCCGCCTGAAAGCGGCGCAAAGCGACGTGTTCTTCGTGGCCCCGCCGGCCTGATCCGCCTCAACCGGACCACAACCGACCATTCACGCGATCTGCCGATGCCCGCAGGCCGGGCGCGGCCCGTCTCGTCCCGAAAAAACGCTCCCGTAGGCGATGCGTCCATCCCTCGGAGCACCTTATGGAGAATCCTGAACCCATGCGGAGATACTGCGCATGACCTCGGCTACCCATCCCATGGCGTACGACGTCGCCATCGTAGGCTTCGGCCCTGCCGGCGCGGTGGCCGCCGGGCTGCTGGCCAACCAGGGGTTCCGCGTCCACGTCTGCGACCGGCAACGCGATGTCTACGACAAACCGCGCGCAATCGCGGTCGACCACGAAATCATGCGTGTCTTCCAGCAACTGGGGCTGGTGGATCGCATCGCTGAACATGTCGAGCCGTTCACGCCCTCCGAGTACTACGGCGTGGATGGCCGCCTCATCAAGCGGCTGACGATGGTCGAGCCACCCTACCCGCTCGGCTACGTTCCATCCAATGTCTTCACCCAGCCTCCGGTGGAGCGCATCCTGCGGGCTCATGTGGAGCGATCGCCCAACGCCCGCGTGGAACTGGGCGCGACGGCATGCGCGCTGGAACAGGATGCGGACGGCGTTACGCTGGAACTGGCGCACGATGACGGCCGCCGGGACAGCATCCGTGCCCGCTACGTGATCGGCTGCGACGGCGCCTCCAGCACCGTGCGCGACCTCGTCGGCATCGCGCTGGAGGACCTGGAGTTCGACGAACCGTGGCTGGTGGTGGACGTGCTGGCCAATGAGCGCGGACTCGCCAAACTGCCCCGGACCAGCGTGCAGTACTGTGAGCCGGATCGGCCATGCACGCTGGTCATCGGTCCCGGCAATCATCGCCGGTGGGAGATATCGCTCAAGCCGGGCGAGGACCCTCAGGCCGTCACGCGTCCCGAGGAAACGTGGAAACTGCTGGCGCGCTGGCTCGGTCCGGACGACGGCCAGCTATGGCGCCAGGCCAGCTACCGTTTCCATGCCCTGGTGGCGGACGAATGGCGCAAGGGGCGCGTGTTCATTGCCGGCGACGCTGCCCACCAGCAGCCGCCCTTCCTGGGCCAGGGCATGTGCCAGGGCATACGCGACGTCGCCAACCTGAGCTGGAAACTCGCCGCGGTGCTGCGGCGGACGGTGGCGGGCGACCGGGCCGAGGCGCTGCTCGACAGCTACGGCGTGGAGCGCAAGCAGCACGTCCGCAACCTGACCGGGCGCATCAAGGCCATCGGCGCGGTGATCTGCGAACGCGACGAAGCCCGCGCCCGCGCGCGGGACACGCGCCTGCTCGATGAATGCGGCGGCATCGTGCGCGACGTACCCCGCCAGGAAGTCATCCCCCCCTTGGAGCAAGGGCTGTTGTCGCGCCGTCCCGCGCCCGCTCGCGGCACGCTCTTCCCGCAACCGTGGGTGCGGCAGGCCGATGCGGCAGTCCGCCTGGACCACTTCGCCGGCGACGGCTGGTGGCTGGCGCTGGCCCCGGCCTATCCAGGCACCGCGCCGGTCCTTCCTGCGCAATGGGGCGTGGCGACGCTGCACTTCGGCCGCGTCCTGGCCGAGACGGAAGGCGTATGCGCCGCATGGTTCGAGCGCAATGCGTGCGTCGCCGCCCTGGTGCGCCCCGACCGCTATGTCTATGGCGTCGCCGCCGATGCGCGGGAATTGGACGCCTTGCTCGACGAACTGCGCACCGCGCTGCATTGACCACCATACCGAGAGGAGACAACGATGAACCGAAGACACGTCATCCAGACCATCGCGGCCGTGGCAGCCGCCGTTTCCGGCTTCGCGCCCTTGCCCGCGGCGCTGGCGCAGGCCTGGCCGGACAAGCCGGTACGGCTGCTGCTGTCGCAGCCGCCAGGCTCCGGGCCCGACAACATCGCCCGCCTGTTGTCCGAGCGGCTCTACCCGCGCTGGGGCCAGGCAGTGGTGATCGAGAACAAGCCGGGCGGCCAGAATACGGTGGGCGCCCAGGCCGCGGCGCGTTCGCCCGCCGACGGCTACAACTTCTATTTCGCGACCACGGCGGCGCTGGTCACCAATACCTTCCTGTTCAAGCAGCTACCCTACGACCCGGCCAAGGACTTCGTGCCGGTGGCCTTCGTCGCCCGCAGTCCATTCGGCATCCTGGTCAAGGCCGACTCGCCGGTGCGGACCGTGGAGGAACTCATCGCCAAGTCCAAGGCAGCGCCCGGCACGTTCACGCTTGGCAACGAAGGCCCGCGCACTTTCGGCGGCATGATCGCCCGCCTGTTCAACGCCCGATCCGGCGCGCAGGCCAACCTGGTTCCCTACGTGTCGGTCGGCGTATCGGCGCAGAACCTGATGGGCGGGCACGTGGACGCGATCGTGGCCGACGTGGCCTCGACCGCGCAACTGGCCAAGCAGGGCCGCCTGCGGCTGCTGGCGGTGACCTCGGAGAAGCGACTGCCCGACTGGCCGCAGGTGCCCGCGCTCTCGGAACTATTGCGGGACTTCGACATGGTGGGCTGGTTCGCCATCGTCGCGCCCGCCGGAACCCCCGCCGCCGCGATCGACCGGGTCAACCGCGACATCAACGCCTTGCTGGCGGACGAGGAAGTGGCGGGGCGCATCGCGGCCATCGGCCCCATTGCCGCGCCGGGCTACAGCCCGGCGCAGACGGGCGAATTCCTCAAGCGGGAGCATGCCCGCTGGGCGCAGATCACCAAGGAAATAGACATCCTGCCGGAATGAGCCGGCCCGCCGGCGGCCGGCTCACCGCCGTGGGCGGCGAAGCCGGTGCATGGCATTACTTCTTGAGGTCGTCGGGAACCTTGCCGCCATTTTCGGCCAGTTTCTGCATCACCTGCTTGTGCAGCCAGATGTTCATGGCGGCCGAATCGTTGGTGTCGCCGCTGTAGTGCAGTTCGGTAGCCAGCTGCTTGCGGGCCGCGAGGCTGCTGTCCAGGCCCAGCAGCTTCATCAGGTCGACGATCGACGTTTTCCAGTTCAGTTTTTCCGGATGCTTGGCGGCCAGTCCATTAAGGATGGCTTCCACATCCACGGCCGGCATCGCAGCCGGAGCGCCGGCCGGAGCCGGGGCGGCGGTGGGCGTCGCCGCGGGCGGGGCCGCTTCGGCAACCGCGGGATGGCTGGACGGAAAAATCTTGTCGAGAATGGCTTTGAAAATACTCATACCTTCCCCCTCTTCGTCACGGTTCCAGGCACATGCCTGGGCCGATTGTAAAGGGGGACCGCCAGCCTGGCAGCCCTCGTGTGTAACGGGATGCGGCGTCTACGTAACCCGCCGCCCCCTGTGGCTACAGCTTGAACCAGCGGTCGTGCTCGATGTCGTCCGCGATGCGGATCTCGGCCTCGTCCAGGCATTCTTCCTCGGAGGCCGCGGCTATCCCGCGCAGCGACAGCGCCGGACCGAGCAGCAGGCGCTTGCCGTCGCTTTGCTCGTAGATCTTGCAATTGGCGTCCCACATGCCAGGACCGCGCTGGCGGGGATCGATTTCCACCTCGAGTACACGGGAAGTGCGATTCGGGCAGTATTGGAAAGAGAACATGGCAGGCCCCCGCTCCGGTCCGTTCGACGGGCCCACTATAGCGCCGGACCGGCCGGGTGACCTCATGCAGTGCAGCAATGCGGCGTGTTCGTTGCGCGCCGCGCACGCCGCCTCAGGATGCCCAGGAAACCAGCGACAACAGCAGCAGCAAGGCCATCCACAGCACCACTGCCCGCCACAGCAGCCCCACCGCCGCATGCAGCGTCGCGGGATCGGGCAATCGGGCCGGCTCGTCGGGGGCCTCGGCGGCGGCGGTGAACTCGCTGGCCGCCGAGGCGGGCTGGACCGGTCCGACCAGCTCGGGGTCCTCGACCGGCACCGCGGCCGGCTGCCATTTGCCGGACACCGGCGCCAGGCGCACGCCCAGCGCGCCGGCCGCGCTTTCGACCACCACGCCGCGTTGCGGATCTTCCCAGCTCGCGGCGCGCTGCCGCCAGCCATACAGGGCATCCTCGAAATTGCCGACGATGGCAAAACCGATGGCGGTCATGCGGGCGGGAATCCAGTCGAGCAGGCGGAACGCGCCGCGGGCCACGTCGCCGAAGGCGTCGGCACGTCCGGCCCACTCCTGCCGGACGATGCCGGCCAGCTTGTACAACGCCGCCCCCGAGGCGCCCGGCAGCACGGCATACCAGAACAGCACCCCATAGACGTTGCGGTGCGAGGCCACCACGCCTTCCTCGATCGCGGTGCGGCAGATTTCCGGCACCGTCATGGTCTCGGCCGCGACATCGCCTTCGGAGACCTGCAGCCAGGCCTGCAGGTGACTGCGCGCCAGAGTGACGTCGCCCCGGGCCAGCGCGAACTGGATCTCGGTGAAATGATGGCTGAACTGGCGAAAGCCGAGCGTGAACCACAGCACCACGACGTGGAACACCAGCGCGAGGACCGGATGCACCGCCCACGCCAGCGAACCGATCAGCCATACGGCCAGGCTGGGAACCAGCACCACGAGCAGCCATCCGAGTACCGCATAGCCCCGGCTGCCCGCATCGAGCGCATGACCTGCCCATCGGCACGCGGCGCGCGCGGCTTCGTGGACGGCATTCGAGCGCGGCAGGGGTCTGACCTGTTCGGCGAGGAAGGCAAGGAGGAGTGCGAAGAAGCTCATGAGCGCATTCTAGAGTGCATAGCCGCGGATGTGCATTATCGGATGGCCACGGAGGGGACAGTCGTCAAGCGCGCAGGAACTGGTAGAGATTGCGCAGCATCCCCGCGGTCGCCCCCCATATGAAAAACTGCTTCCACGGCATCGAATAGTAGGTTCGCACTTCGCCGGACGGCAATGCGGCGCTGTGCAAGCGATGATTGGCCGGATCCATCAGGAACGGCAACGGTACTTCGAATACTTCGGCCACCTCGAACGGATCCGGCCGCGGCGAGAAATCCGGCCGGACCAGCCCGACCAGGGGCACCACGCGAAAGCCGGTGCCCGTGAAATAGTCCGGCAGCTGGCCGATGATCTCCACCAGGTCTCGCGGCAGGCCGGTTTCCTCCTCGGTTTCGCGCAGGGCGGCGTCGGCGACCGACGAATCGCTCGGCTCCACCCGCCCGCCCGGGAAACTCACCTGGCCGGCATGATCGTGCAAGTGCGCGGTGCGCTGCGTCAGCATGACGTGGATGCCGTCGGGCCTCAGCATCATCGGGACCAGCACCGATGCCAACCGCAACGTCAGGTCCGAGGCCCGTGCGGGATTGATGTCCTGCGCGTCGGGCGTCCACGGAGGCGGCGAGGCGAAGCGCCGGCGCAGCGCGGACGGCGTCAGGCGCTCCGCAGGCACGGGCGCCAGCCCGTCGGGGTTGGCGACCCAGGGCTGGGTGACGGGATCGAAGGCGGGCCGCCGCTGGGGCTGGCCAGGACGCGGCGCGAGGGTCTCGGGTTGGATCTCCTCGGGCGTATCGTCGATGTCCCCTGCCGGGGCGACGTTGCGGTTGTCAGGCGGAATGGGCGATGACATCGGGGCTGGGAAAAAAAAGGCGCCCGTACGAGGCGCCTTTGTATTGCAGTACCGCGGGAATCAAGCCTTGGCAGCCGGCGTATTGCGTACGAGCTTTTCCTTGATCCGGGCCGATTTGCCCGAACGGGAACGCAAATAGTACAGCTTGGCGCGGCGAACGTCGCCACGGCGCTTGACTTCGATCGAAGCGATCGTCGGGGCATACAGCTGGAACGTACGCTCCACCCCTTCGCCGGACGAAATCTTGCGAACGATGAACGACGAGTTCAGGCCACGATTGCGCTTGGCGATGACCACGCCTTCGTATGCCTGCACGCGCTTGCGGTTGCCTTCAACCACGTTGACGTTGACCACCACGGTATCGCCGGGAGCGAATTCGGGAATGGTCTTGTTGGCCGTCAAGCGGGCCAGCTCTTCTTGCTCGAGGACTTGGATCAGGTCCATTTCTATCTCCGATAACCATCATGCGTGGCGGTTCTGCTTTTCATGGCACCGCCACCAGAGGATGGGGGTTCCCCGCCGGACTCATGCCCGGCAGGCTTGCTGCAACGCCGGCCGCCGTGGCGGTCAGCGCTTGCCCTCCCTTTGCAGGTCGGACAGAAACTTCTCGTCGTCGCGGCTCAACCAGCCGCGCTCGCGTGCCGCCTCGATCAGGTCGGGGCGCTTTCTGAGCGTCGCTTCCAGCGACTGCCTGCGCCGCCAACGCACGATGTTGGCATGATGCCCGGACAGCAGAACCTCGGGCACAGGCTCGCCCGCATAGACCTCGGGCCGCGTATAGTGCGGGCAATCCAGCAGCCCGGACAACTGTTCGTTGAACGAGTCCTGCACGGCGGACTCGTCGTCGTTCAATACGCCGGGCAGCAACCTGACCGCGGCGTCCATCATCGCCATCGCGGCGATTTCGCCGCCGGACAGGACGAAATCGCCCAGCGACATTTCCTGCGTCACCCAGCGGTCGATGAACCGCTGGTCGATTCCTTCATAGCGGCCGCACACCAGGATGGCACCCGGGCCGCCCGCCAGCGATTGCGCCGCGGCCTGGTCGAAGCGCCGGCCCTGCGGCGACAACAGGATCACCTCGGATTCCGGCAACCCCGCTTGCGCCCGCTGTTCCCGCGCGGCGCAGACCGCCTTCTCGAGCGGCTCGACCCGCATCACCATGCCGGGACCGCCGCCATACGGCCGGTCGTCGACCGTGCGATGCACGTCCATCGTGAAATCCCGCGGATTCCACCGATGCAACTGCCACCGACCCTGCGCATGCGCCCGGCCGGTCACGCCCTGCTCGCTGACGGCGTCGAACATCGGGCCGAACAGCGTCACCACGTCGAACCGCAACATCCCGCTCATGGCGCGATCCTCAAAACCCTTCCGGCCAATCGCTGTCGATGCGCCGGGCGTCCAGGTCCACGCCGCGAATATAGGCCTCGACGAACGGCACCAGGGTTTCGCGCTGCCGGCCCCGGTCATCCATCATGGGCTGCGTGGGCTGGCCGGGAGCGACCGGCACGACGAGGGCCACATGCAGGATGGCATGGGCGCCATTGTCGCTGACCTCGGACACCGAGCCCAGCAGCCGTTCCTCGCCGTGTTCTCCCTTGCCGATCAACTGGCAGCCGATCAGGTCCACCCAGTAGAACTCGCCTTCGGCAAGCCGGGGAAACTGGCTGCGGGGTACCAGCACGACCCACCCCTTCCAGGCCTGGGCCTGGTCGCGGTCGGACACGCCTGACCACGTCGCGGTGACCGAGGCACCATGCCGCCTGGCATTGACGACCTCGACGCGCCGCACTTCCTTGCCCTTGCGCAGCCACCACGTACGGGTGCCGAGCAAGGCTTCGGACTGCGCCGAATACGGCTGGATCTTGAGTCCGCCGCGCACTCCGTAGGCTTCCGTCACGTGCCCGACTTCGATCAGGTCGGCGGGCGCGGCGGGGTCCTCCCGGGGGGCCGTGGACGCAGTCGACACGGGTAATCAGGCAGCCGAAGCGACCTTGCTGCTGTATTCCTTGACGAGGCGGGCCACGGCCGGCGACAGTTGCGCGCCGTTCTTGGTCCAGTGCTCGACGCGGTCCAGCGCGATGCGCAGGCCTTCCTCACCCTCCGAGGCGACCGGGTTGTAGAAACCCACGCGCTCGATGAAGCGGCCATCGCGGCGGTTGCGCGAATCGGCAGCAACGAGGTTGTAGAAGGGGCGCTTCTTCGAACCGCCGCGAGACATACGAATCACCACCATAGGTAATCCTTGGAAAAAGGTTGAACAACAAAAGCCAGAAAGTATAGCCCGCCACGCTGTGCCTAGCAAGCCAGCATGCGGTAAAGTCCTTCAAAATCAAGGCGTTCGACGATGACTTCCCAACACATCCCTACCTCTTCCGATGACCATGCCTCCCCGAACCCCGCCGCCCCGTTCCGGCACAAGGCCCTGGCCGGCCTGCTGGCCTTCCTGCTGGGCTGGGCGGGCGCCCATTGGTGGTACCTGGGGCGCCGCTACGCTTGGGTGCCGCTGCTGTTCTCGCTGCTGATGCTGGGGACGGCGCTGCGCGCCGAGGCCTGGTATTTCCACCCGGCCTTCTTCCTGTTCCTCGTACCGGCCGTGGCGGGATTCATCGAGGCGCTGGTCATCTGCCTGACGCCGGACGCGAAGTTCGACGCCAGGTACAACGCCGGCCATACGCGCCGCTCCCAGACCGGATGGGCGCCCATCCTGGTGGCCATCGCCACGCTGGCGATCGGCACGGCCATCCTGATGCTGGGCATCGTACTGCTGTTCCAGAGCCTCTTCGAGGGCGTTCCCGCCTAGGCCGTGCCGCGAGCCGTGTTCGGCTAGCCGAACAGCGACATCTGGCGCGCATCGGCAGGCGGCGCCGGACCCCGGCCATCGCGCGCCGGCGGCCGGAACAGGCCGGTCTCGAGATCGATGCGGTTGCCTGACAAGCCGAACCGCCGGGCAGCCCGCTTGAAGCGCTGGTCGATCAGGTCGGCCCAGATGCCCTGCCCCCGCATGCGGTTGCCGAAGCGGGGATCGTTGAGCTTGCCGCCCCGCAGGTCCTCGATGCAATGCAGGACCTTCGCCTTGCGGTCGGGGAAATGGGCCTCCAGCCAGTCCAGGAACACCGCCTTGACCTCCCAGGGCAGCCTGAGCATGGTGTAGAAGGCCACCCGGGCCCCGGCCCCGGCGGCGGCCTCCAGCACGTGCTCGATCTGCTCATCGGTGATGAACGGGATGACAGGCGCCAGCGACACGCCTACCGGCACGCCGGCGGCGGTCAGTTCGCGCACGGCTTCCAGCCGGCGCCATGGCGCCGCCGCCCGGGGTTCCAGCGTGCGGGCCACCTCCCCATCCAACGTGGTGATCGTGACGTACACCGCCACCAGATTCAGCTCGGCCAGCCTGGCAAGAAGGTCGATGTCGCGAGCCACCAGCCCCCCCTTGGTGACCAGCGACACGGGATGCCGGGTTTCCAGCAGCAGTTCCAGCAGCCCCCGCGTCAGCTTCCATTGGCGCTCGATCGGCTGGTAGGCATCGGTGGCCGATCCAATGTTGACGACGTCCACCTTGTAACCCGGCCGGGCGAGTTCGGCGCGCAAGGCCTCGACCGCGTTGGACTTGGCGACGAGCCTGGTCTCGAAATCCAGCCCCGGCGACCATCCCAGATAGGCGTGCGTGGGACGGGCGAAACAATAGACGCAACCGTGCTCGCAGCCCCGATAGGGATTGATGGCGCGGTCGAAGGGAATATCCGGGGAGTCGTTGCGGGACAGGATCTTGCGCGCGCGCTCGACGGCGACCTGGGTCCTGAGCGCAGGAAGGGCCTCTTCAGGAGCGACCCAGCCGTCATCCACCGCGTCGCGCTGGTCGGCCTCGAAGCGATGCTTGACGTTGACGACGGCGCCCCGTCCGCGCCGCGGGACGAGGGGAGCCTGGAGGTAGCCGTTTTCGGGCAGATCATCGTTTTCCACCCTGGATACTGTATATCCATACAGTATTTTTCACAATCTCTTCGCCTTCGTGCTGCAAAAAATATTTTCTTGTAAATATATAATTTATATAATTAATTAGAAATTTACGAGACATCCAATGGAACATGCCTTGCTGCCCGCACAACCTCCCCTGCCGTTCCCCGCGGCGCAACGCTATGAAGAAACGGTGCTGGAATGGGCTCGCGGCGTGGATCCTGGAAACCTGCAGGCCCGGGGCCTGGCCTATGGCCCCGATCCCCAGCACCGCTACGACGTGTTCGCCCCCGATGGCATGCGCGACGCGCCGGTGCTGGTGTTCTGGCATGGCGGAGGCTGGACCAACGGCTACAAGGAATATGCGCACTTCATGGCCGAGGCGGTCATGCGGCGAGGAATGGTGTTCGTCACGCCTACCTACCGGCTGGCGCCCCGCCACCGGCTGCCCGCCGCGTTCGACGATGCGACCCTGCTGCTGGCCGAGTTGCGGCGGAACGTGGGCAAATGGGGCGGCGACGCCCGGAATCTCTATCTGGCCGGACATTCCGCGGGCGGCGGGATCGCCGCGATGGCGGCCTTGCGCCAGTCAGCCCTGGAGAAAGCGGGCGTACCGCCCGGCGACATCCGGGGTTGCCTGCCCATCAGCGGCGTCATGGACCTGCACCACCCCTGCCCCGGGCCCGGGAGCCTGGAAGAACGCGTGTACTCCACCTTGCTGGAACAGCCGGCCGAGGACGCACTGATGAGCGCCATCAGCTGGACCGCCGGCAACCGGGTTCCGATGATGGCGAGCTATGGGGAACGGGACAGCGCACGCGTGATCAGCGGCAATACGCGCATGCACGAACTATTGAAGCGCCAGCCCGCCGAGGCCAGCCTGCGCGCGTGGGAGGATCTCGATCACTTCGATACCCACCTGATGCTGGCCGATCCGGCCCATGAGTGGTACGGACAGCTTGAAGCGCTGGTGGCGCGTACCTGTCGCTAGCGCGCCGAGAGCCGCCTCCGGGCTACTCGGCGAAACGCTCGCCCAGCACCTGCGCGGTCCGCATCAGGTGGCTGCGCAGCAACTCGCAGGCCAGGCCAGCGTTGCGGTCCAGGGCGGCCTCCATCAGTTGCGCATGTTCACTCATCACGTCATCCTCGAGCTGCTGCGTCGGGGCCGTATAGGCGAGCCGGATCCGGCGGTAGCGTTCGGAATGGTCGATCAATTGTTCGTCGATGCGCATCAGCCACTTCGACCGCGCGGCGGCCAGAAGCGCGGCGTGGAACCCCCGGTGGGCCGCTTCCCACAGTTCCACCGCCACCAGGTCGTTCGGATCCTGAGGCAGACGCGCCCGCGTCAGCTTGTAGTAGGCAGCCGTGATGCTTGCCCCCCAGTCGTCGTCGCCATGTTCGATGGCGTCCTGGAGCAGCAGAGTCTCGATGGCGGTGCGGGCATGCATCAGGTCGATCATGTCCTCCTTGGACAAGGGCGAGACGCTGAAGCCGCGCTGGCCGTCGTTGCTGACCAGGCCTTCGCCGGACAACTGCATGAGGGCTTCGCGTATCGGGCTGATACCCAGTTCGTAGCGCTGCTGCAAGGCCTGCAGCCGGAGCTTCTGGCCGGGCGCCAGCGCGCCGGCGATCACGTCGGCGCGCAGGTGTTGGTACGCCCGTTCGGACATGGTCTCCGAAGGCGCCTTGGCGGCAGGCACCCGGACCTTGGCGGGCGTTTCGTCTGATCGCATGGGATATACCGCTCCGGCGACGATTGAATATATACAAAACCTGTTTCTCATAAATTTTAGCGCATGCCCTGTTTCACCGGTGGCGAGCTCAACGGAGAGGGTTTCTCCCTAAATCCGCACGGCGCCAAGTAATTTATATTTTTAATAATTTCATATAAATTAATTTCAAAGGCTTCCAGGGATGGCCATGATCGATCTCGCCAGACGCACCATGCTCGCCGCTGTCGCCGCGGCAGTCTCCTTCGCCACGCTGTCCGCCGCGGCAACGGCTGCCGGCTATCCCGACAAGCCGGTCAGGATCATCGTCGCCTATCCCGCGGGCGGCGACACCGACGTGCTGGCCCGTTGGATAGGCGAAAAACTCAGCGCCAAATGGGGCCAACCTGTCGTGGTCGAGAACCGCAGCGGCGCGGCCGGTTCGATAGGCAGCGCCTACGTGGCCCGGGCCGCCGCAGATGGCTATACCCTGCTGTTGGCGCCCAACACGCTGGCCATCGTGCCCCACGTACTCAAGCCTGGCACCGGCGCCGACTACAACGCCCAGACCGACTTCACGCCCATCGCCGAAATCGGCACACAGTCGCTGTTCCTGGCCAGTTCCCAACAATCCGGCGTGAAGTCCGTCAAGGAAGTGGTGGCGGGGGTGAAGGCGGGCACGCTGCAAAGCTACGCCAGTCCCGGCGCGGGATCGCCCATGCACATCCTGGCGGAACTCTTCGACAAGGCGGCCGGCACGCGGATCAACCAGATTCCCTATCGCGGCAGCGCGCCGGCCATCGTCGACCTGGTGGGCGGACAGGTCCCGCTGATGTACACCACCCTGGGTCCCATCACCTCGTACGTCGCCAACGGCAAGCTGCGCCTGCTTGCCGTGGCCGACCCGCAGCGTTCGCCCTTCGCGCCCGAGGTCCCCACCTTCGCCGAGCTCGGCTACAAGAACGTCGAGGTCGGCGCCTGGCAAGCCCTGCTCGGGCCGCGCGGGCTGCCGGCCGATGTCGTGCAGAAACTGAATGCGGCAGTGAACGAGATCATCAAGATGCCGGACATCGTGTCCCGCGCAGCCGTGATGGGGCTCACGCCCACGGGCGGCACGCCCGGGGCCCTGGCCCGGCGCATCGCCACCGACGACACACGCTACGCCCGCATCATCAAGGAATTCGGCATCCAGGCGAACTGAGTTTTCTTCGCGGCCGTCACAAACCAGGAAAGAGGACATGCACGATACTCATCCGCCCGGCAAGCAAGTCGCCTACGTCACCGGCGGCGCCTCGGGCATCGGCTACGCGACGGCGCGACGCCTTGCCGTGACGGGATTCCGCGTGGCCATCCTGGACCTCGGCGAGGACCGGGTCCGGGCGGCAGCAAAGGAATTGTCGGCGCTCGGGCTGGACGCGCACGGCTACGTGGTCGACGTGCGCGACCGCAAGACTGTGGCCGGCATCATGGACGGCGAAGGGCGAGTCGACGTGGTCGTCTGCGCGGCGGGCATCTACACTCCGCGCCAGTTCGACGAGATCTCGGACGAGGACTTCCGGCGCACCGTCGACGTCAACCTGCTCGGCGTGTTCGTGCCCGCGCAGGAAGGCGCGCGCCGCATGCAGCCGGGCGGGCGCATCGTGACCGTGTCGTCGCGCGGCGCGCTCGGCGGGTACGGCTTCGCCGACTACGTCGCCTCCAAGGCCGGGGTCATCGGCCTGACCCGCGCCATGGCGCTGGAGCTGCGGCGCGCCGCATCGCGGTCAACTCGATCGCACCGGGCTTCACCGACACCCCGATGACGCGCACCATGCCACCCGACCAGTACGCCAGGGCCGTCGCGCTGGAGCCCGGCGGCGCACCGGCGACGCCGGACGACATCGCCGTCGCCATCGAGTTCTTCGCCTCGCCCGCGACGAAGTTCATCACCGGCCAGACTTTGTTCGTGGACGGCGGCAAATCGCTGGGTGGCCTGGGCATCTAGGATACCGGGGCCGGCGGTTTACACTTCCGGCCATGAGTTCCCTATTGCTGACCCCGGAACAGCGGCAGATCATTTCGCAGACCGGCAAATTCCTGCTCATCGATGCCGTGGCGGGCTCGGGCAAGACCACGACCCTCGCTCACTGCGTGGCCTACCGAGAACGCCAGGGCACGCCGGCCGACGGAATACTGGCGCTGGTATTCACCGAAGCGGCGAAACAGGTCTTCCACCAACGCCTGGCGCAGGCGGGGGCCTCGCGCTCGGTGCGGGTCGCAACCTATGCCGATTTCGCCGGTGCGCTGCTGGCCGACTGGCAGGCCCAGGGCCTCATCGACGGTGCCGAGGTCTACCTGGCCGATGCCGAGGCGATGCGTCCCTATGTGTTCGAGGCCATCGAGGAAGCGGCCGCCGACCCGCACGCCGATCCGGACTATGCCTACGACCTGAACAATCTGCATGCCGAGATCGTCATCAACCAGTTGTCCCGGCTCAAGGGAACGCTGGCATTCGCCCGCTTCGAGGACGCCTCGGATGCGGAGCTGGCCGACGAGCTGGACCTGCCGCGCGGTCTCGTGTCCATCTGCCGCACCTACGAACGGCTGCGCCGGTTCGATGCCGGGCACTTCGCCTTCCAGTGCGAACACGACCTGGTCACCGACGTGCTCGCGACCTGCGCTCAATTGGCCGACGTCGTCACGCTGCCCTGCCCCGCGCTCGTCGTGGCGGACGAATGGCACGACGCCAACGCCGCGCAGATCGCCCTGCTGCGCAAGCTGACCGGGCCGCATACCCGCATCATCGCCGCCGGCGACAAGGAGCAGGTGGTGCATTCGTGGAACGGTGCCGACCCCCGCTACATGGGCGAAGCCTTCGAACATCTCTTTCCCGGGACCCGGCGCTTGCCGCTGACCAACTCTTTCCGCTGCGGTCCCACGCTGGGTGCGTGCGCGCAGGCCCTGACGGCACAGACGTTCCAATCGGGACGGCAGGACGATACCGAGGTGGAGGTCATCCGCTACGATGCCGGCGCCGACGACTGCTGCATCAAGGTCGTGCACGAGATCGCCCGCCTGGCCGCAGCCGGCACGGAACGCGGCCTGGCGGATTGCGCCGTCGTGCTGCGCGATGCGCACCAGAGCATCGCGCTCGAGAACGCCCTGATCGCGCACGACGTACCCTACGCCACGGACGGATGTCCGAGCTATTTCGACCGCATCGAGATCCTGATGCTGCGCGGCATCCTGCACATCGCCCGCCAGTCGATGGCGCCGGTGCGCGAACGCGGCGAGGTCAAGGCCATCCTGCGGGCCCTGGGTCTGTTCGCCGGCCTGTCGTACACCGAGGGCGAATGGGCCGATGCCGAACGCACGATCGCCGCGGACCCCGACACTATTCGCTATTTCTACAGCGGCAGGCTGAGTCGCACGTCGGAAGCGCAGGAAACCGTGGACGCGGCCACGCGCCGCTGGCGTGCCCGGTTCGCCCAGGTCTGCGATCACCTGATCGCCCAGGCCGCCAGCGTGTCGGCCGGCGAACTGCTGGCCTTTGCCGCCGAGGAACTGCAACTGGCCGCCACGACCCGGCGGCTGTTCGTGCACAGGCTCGACGCGCAAGCCGTCACACGCTCCATCGAGGGATTCATCGACTATGCCCGGTCCACGGCCCTGGATGCCGCCGGCCTGCTCGAGCGCCTGCATCAGGCGCAACGGCGCAGCGGCGCGCTCAAGAAGAACAAGCATCCATTGACGCTGACCACCGCGCGCGCGGCCAAGGGCAAGGAATGGCGCTACGTGCACATACCTTTCGTGGCCGACGGCGAATTCCCCCAGGCGCAGGCCGATCCCGCCGAAGAACGGCGGTTGTTCTACGTCGCGATGACCCGCACCAGCGACAAGCTGTTCCTCTATGCGCCGGCCGGGCAAGAGAGCCATTTCATTCGCGCGCTGGACCTGCCCGCCGCCCGCCAGACGGCCCACGCAAAGCCGGCCGCGCCGGCCCTGCCGCCACGCATCTACCTGGATGTGCCATACGCCGAAAAAGATGCGGCCAAGCAATTGGGGGCGCAGTGGGACAATGTGCAGAGGAAGTGGTGGATATCGCCGGCGATGCCGAGACGGCTCTTTGCGAAGTGGCTGCCGCCCGATGACGGCGGGGCCCGCTCGTGAAACAATGAACCGGCCTTGCCCTTTTACGCCAGTCCCATGCCGGAACAGCCGCCATCCCCCCACCCCAGCGCCCTCATGCGCGGCCTGGCGCTGCTGGCGGCGCTGCTGTGCCTGGCGCTAGGCATCGTCGGCATTTTCGTGCCGGGGCTGCCGACCACGGTCTTCATCCTGATGGCGGCCTGGTTCGCGGCGCGCGGATCGCCCCGGCTGCTGGCATGGCTCGAAGGCCATCGGGTTTTCGGGACCATGATCCGCCATTGGCGGACGAATCGCTCGATCAGCCGCCGGGCGAAGTGGAGCGCGACGATTACGATGGCCATTTGTGCCGCGGTGCTGTTCCTGGCGCCGGTGCGGTGGTGGGTGGCAGGGCTTGCCGGCGGGATCATGTTGACGGTGGCGATCTGGCTGTGGATGCGGCCGGAGCCCTAAGCCCCCCTGGCGACCAAAGGCCGCCACCGGGGCTTCCCTTGCGTAGGGGTCTCTATTTCACCATCCCCGCGGCAGCCGTCTGGTGAGTGGCCTCGTCGATCAGGATGAACGCGCCGGTGGCGGGAAGGTCTTGGTACCGGTCCAGGGCCAAGGCATCCCGGGTTGCCAGCACCACGCGACCGATGTCGTTCATTGCGAACGGGGCGTCGGTGGCATCCGTTTCTTCCAGTTCATGGATGTCGCGCCGCGACAGCACGCTCTTGATCTTGGCGGTGGTCAATCGGGTTCCCTGCTTCAACAGGTATTTGCGGGCGGGGTTCAGGGCCTGGGTGTCCAGCCAGCACAGCTCGGCCTCGAACTGCCGGGTTACCGACGCGGGCGAGGATTCGTGCACCAGCACGTCGCCGCGCGAAGCGTCCACGTCTTCGTTCAGCACGATGGTGACGGAATCGCCGGCCACGGCTTCTTCCACGTGTCCGCCGTAGACCACCAGCGATTTCACCGTCGCCGCCACGCCCGAGGGCTGGATCTGAACACGGTCGCCGACGCGCACGGAGCCGCTGGCGAGCTGCCCCATGTAGCCGCGGAAATCGTCGGCACGGTCGCCGCCGTGGCGCGCCACCATCTGGATGGGAAAGCGCAACGCCTTGGCGGAGGCGTCGGTGCGCACCTCGAGGTTCTCGAGCAGTTCCAGCAGGGCTGGCCCCTCGTACCATGGCGTGCGCGCGGACTTGCCGACGACGTTGTCGCCGGTGAGCGCCGAGAGCGGCAGGATATGGAAACTGGCGATGCCCACCTTGGCCGCCAGCGCGGCATAGGCGTCGCGGATGCGGTCGAACACCGGCCGACTCCACTCCACGAGGTCCATCTTGTTCACCGCCACCACGATGTGGCGTATGCCGAGCAGATGGGCCAGGGTGCTGTGGCGCTTGGTCTGGGTCAGCAACTGGCCGTCGACGACCCGGGTCGCGTCGATCAGGATGACCGCCACGTCGGCGGTCGAGGCGCCGGTGACCATGTTGCGCGTGTACTGCTCGTGGCCGGGCGCGTCGGCGATGATGAACTTGCGCACCGGCGTGGAGAAATAGCGATAGGCCACGTCGATGGTGATGCCTTGCTCGCGCTCGGCTTCCAGGCCGTCGGTCAGCAGTGACAGGTCGATGGTGTCGCCCACGGTGCGCTTGTACTTGGCGCGCGAGATGGCGTCGAGCTGGTCGGCGAAGATGCCCTTGCTGTCGTAGAGCAGTCGGCCGATCAGGGTGGATTTGCCGTCGTCCACGGAACCCGCCGTGATGAGACGCAGCACGCCCTTGTCGGCGGCGGAAAAGAATGCGGGATCGGTCATGGCGTTCATCAGAAATATCCTTCCTTCTTGCGGCGCTCCATCGATGCCTCCGAGGTCTGGTCGTCCATGCGGGTGGCGCCGCGCTCGGTAATGTCGGTCACCGCCGTCTCGGCGATGATGGCCAGCGGGTCGGCGGCTTCCGAGGCCACCGGGCAGGTGCAGGAAATATCGCCCACGGTGCGGAACCGCACGGTCAGGTTCTCGACCTGGTCGCCTTCCTGCGGCGGCGTCAGCGGCGTCACCGGCACCAGCAGTCCGTTGCGCCGGACCACGTCGCGCTTGTGCGCGTAGTAGATCGACGGCAGCGCGAGATTCTCGCGGGCGATGTACTGCCATACGTCGAGCTCGGTCCAGTTCGAGATCGGGAAGACGCGCATGTTCTCGCCGGCGTGCACGCGCGTGTTGTAGAGATTCCAGAGCTCGGGTCGCTGGGCCTTGGGGTTCCACTGGCCGAATTCGTCGCGGAACGAGAAGATGCGCTCCTTGGCGCGCGCCTTCTCTTCGTCGCGGCGCGCGCCGCCTATGCAGGCGTCGAAGCCGAACTCCTCGATCGCCTCGAGCAGCGTGACTGCCTGCGCGGCGTTGCGCGAATCGGTTTCCTTGCGCAGGACGACCGAGCCGCGCTTGATCGAATCTTCAACGCTGCGCACGATCAGCTCTTCGCCCAGTTCGGCGGCGCGGGCATCGCGGAAGGCGATGACCTCGTCGAAGTTGTGCCCGGTGTCGATGTGCATCAACGGAAACGGGAACTTGCCGGGCCGGAAGGCCTTCTCCGCCAGCCTGAGCAGCACGCAGGAATCCTTGCCGCCGGAAAACAGCAGCACGGGCCGGGCGCATTCGGCCGCGACTTCGCGCATGATGAAGATAGCTTCCGATTCCAGCCAATCGAGATGGCTGCGCGTGGTGTTCAAGATAGCGGGCATGATTCAGCCTGATTGCTTGGTTGTGACGACGGTGACCGGGATGGCCGACAGGTTGCCGGCATGCAGGCCGCACTCCTTGGAGTCGGACGACTCCCACCACCAGCGGCCGGCGCGCAAGTCCTCGCCGGGCCGGATGGCCCGGGTACAGGGCTCGCAGCCGATCGACGGGTAGCCGCGGTCGTGCAGCGGGTTGTAGGGAATGTCCAGGGCGCGGATGGCTGCCCACACCTCGTCCTGGGTCCACAGGGCGAGCGGGTTGTACTTGTGCAGGCCGAAGACGGGATCGTGCTCGTCGAGCGGCAGCTCGCCGCGCGTGACCGCCTGTTCGCGGCGCTGTCCGGTAATCCAGGCGCTGCGTCCCGCCAGTACGCGCCGAAGCGGCTCGACCTTGCGGATCTCGCAGCAGGCCTTGCGCAGTTCGACGCTCTCGTAGAAGGCGTTCAGCCCATGGGTGCCCACGTACTTCTCGACCGCTGCCGGATCCGGCCGCACGACGTGGATGGAGCGGCCATAGCGCTCGGCAATGCGATCGATCATCGCCACGGTCTCGGCGTTGAGCCGTCCGGTATCGAGCGTGAAGATCTCGATCGGCAGGTCCCGTTCGAAGATCGCATGGGTCAGCACCATGTCCTCGGCTGCCAGCGACGAGGCAAGCGCCACGTCCGCATGCGCGCGAGCGATCACGGCCAGGCGATCAGCCAGCTCGGTCCAATTCGGCAAAAACGTAGGGGCGAGTTGCATTTCAGTCATCCATGGCACGAACGTCTCTTGATCCAGGGCACCGCGGATCCGGCTCCGCCGGTCCGCCGGTGCCGCCCCCTTGAGGGGGAGCGGCCGCAGGCCGCCAGGGGGTGGGCCTCCCTCATGTCAGGAAAACCTGTGCATTGCGCGGCTTGACGACGAGCGCCTCGCCGCCTTTCAGGTCGAGCTGGCGGAACACTTCGGCCGGCAATTCGACCTCGATCGGCTGCTCCGACCCCTGGCGCGTCAGCTCCAGGTAGGCGCTCGGTCCCGACAGGTAGGCCCGGTTGAAAGTGGTCACCAGGCCGATGTCGCCGTCGCTGTAGCGCTGCACGTCGAACTCGTGCGGACGGATGTAGGCCGTGGCGTTGGCGTGCTGCGCATCGGCCAGCTCCGGCGTGGGGATGGTCAGGCCGTCCGCATGGAGCACGCCGGCATGGGCCTTGCCATGGAACTGGTTGACGTCGCCCAGGAAGCCATAGACGAACGGCGTGGCGGGCCGCTCCCAGACCTCGGTCGGGGTGCCGACCTGCTCGATGCGGCCGGAGTTCATCAGCACGACGCGGTCGGCCACTTCCAAGGCCTCCTCCTGGTCGTGCGTGACGAACACGCTGGCCACGTGCAGCTCGTCGTGCAGGCGCCGCAGCCAGCGGCGCAGCTCCTTGCGCACCTTGGCATCGAGTGCCCCGAAAGGTTCGTCCAGCAGCAGCACGCGCGGCTCGACGGCCAGCGCACGGGCCAGCGCGATGCGCTGGCGCTGGCCGCCGGACAATTGCGACGGATAGCGGTCGGCCAGCCAGTCGAGCTGGACCAGATTCAGCAACTGGTGGACTTTCTCCTTGATCTGCGCCTCGGCGGGCCTCTGGCCGCGCGGCTTGACGCGCAGGCCAAAGGCCACGTTCTCGAACACGGTCATGTGGCGGAACAGCGCATAGTGCTGGAACACGAACCCGACCTGCCGCTCGCGCACGTGCACGTCGGTGGCGTCCTCGCCCGAAAAGTACACGCTGCCTTCGTCGGGCGTCTCCAGCCCGGCGATGATGCGCAGCAAGGTGGTCTTGCCGCAGCCGGACGGTCCGAGCAGCGCGACCAGTTCACCCGATTCGATGTGCAAGGACACATCCTTGAGGGCCTGGAAATTCCCGAAACGCTTGGAAAGATTGCGGACTTCGATACTCATGTTTTTCGTTCCCTGAGGCGGTCAGCCGGCCGCCTTCAAGTGCAGCGGCACGGTGCCTGGAAATTCGGAAGCGGCCTGGCCGTCGACCAGCTTGGCGCTGCGCCATTCGACCACGCTTTTGAGGATCAGGGTCACTAGCGCCAGCAGGGCAAGCACCGAGGCGACGGCAAACGATGCCTGATAGGCGTATTCGTTGTAGAGAATCTCCACATGCAGCGGAATCGTGTTGGTCAGGCCCCGGACATGCCCAGACACTACCGAGACCGCGCCGAACTCGCCCATCGCCCGCGCATTGCAAAGGATGACCCCGTAAAGCAGTCCCCATTTTATGTTGGGCAGCGTCACCCGCCGGAACATCTGCCATCCCGAGGCGCCCAGCGTCAGCGCGGCCTGTTCCTCTTCGCTGCCTTGCGCCTGCATGAGCGGAATCAATTCGCGCGCGACGAAGGGAAAAGTCACGAACAGGGTCGCCAGCACGACGCCAGGCACGGCATAGACGATCTTCAGGTCGTTGGCCTGCAGGAACGGCCCCAGCCATCCATGGGTGCCGAACAGCAGCACGTAGATCAGGCCCGCGACCACCGGCGACACCGAGAACGGCAGGTCGATGAGGGTCACCAGCACCTGCTTGCCGCGGAACTGGAACTTGGTAATGGCCCACGCCGCCGCCACGCCCAGCAGCAGATTCAGCGGCACGGAAATGGCCGCGATCAGCAGCGTCAACCGGATGGCTGCCAGGGCATCCGGTTCCACCAGCGCCTCGGCGTAGAGCTCCCAGCCCTTCTTCAGCGCCTCGACGAACACCGCCGCCAGGGGCAGCAGCAGGAACAGCGCGAGGAATCCGAGCGAGGCCGCGAGCAGCAGCGCGCGCACCCATGCGGGCTCGTTCAGGTGGTTGGCGGCACGGGGAGGCCCTTCGGGCGGCCGGGCGGGCGCGCTAACTGGTGTGCCCTCCTGTCGCTGCGCGACATCCTCC
>Ga0180216_1000061_pt1 | contig 140797 bp, 139 predicted proteins | sample eDN3rd37CBELigMG_FD_128879 | JGI IMG/M metagenome (GOLD analysis project Ga0180216, IMG submission 128879) | Enriched Miracle-Growth compost microbial communities from Emeryville, California, USA - eDNA 3rd pass 37_C BE-Lig MG (version 2)... ... | reverse complement strand
TGACGACGATCTTCTTGGTCATGACGGCATATCTCTCGGTGCGGACTCAGTCCTGCGCTTTGACGATGTAATCCACGGCGTCGCCGACGGTCTTCAGGTTCTTCACCTCGTCGTCGGGGATCTTCACGTCGAACTTCTCCTCGGCGTTGACGACGATGGTCATCATCGAGATGGAGTCGATGTCGAGGTCATCGGTGAAGGACTTGTCGGGCTGCACCGTGTCGGTGGCGATGCCGGTCTCGTCGTTGATGAGCTCGGCAAGGCCGGCGAGGACTTCTTCTTGGGACAGGGCCATTGTTCTTCTCCTTGTTGTGGTTGTGACGGATGTCGTCTGACCGGTGATCAGTTTAGGGCAGTACCACGACTTGGGCCCCGAACACGAGGCCGGCGCCGAAGCCGATCTGCAGGGCGAGGCCGCCGCTGAGCTCGGGGTGCTCCTGCATGAGGCGATGGCTCGCCAGGGGGATCGAAGCCGCCGAGGTGTTGCCCATATCGGCGATGTCGCGGGCGATCACGACGCTCTCCGGCAGCTTCAGCTGCTTGGCGAGCTCGTCGATGATGCGCATATTCGCCTGGTGGGGGATGAACGCGTCCAGCTGGTCCGCGGTGATGCCGGCGGCGTCGAGAGCCTGCTTGGCCACCTCGGCCATCTCCCACACCGCCCAGCGGAAGACGGTCTGCCCTTCCTGGCGGATGGTGGGCCACGCCGCCTTGCCGTCGCGGAAGTCGATGAGCGTGCTGTTCATGGCCACGGCGTCGGCCTTCGAACCGTCGGAGCCCCACACGGGCTGCGAGATGCCGGGCGTGTCACTCGGTCCGATGACGGCGGCGCCGGCGCCGTCTCCGAGCAGGAAGGAGATGGTTCGGTCGGTCGGGTCCACGATGTCGGAGAGCTTCTCGGCCCCGATCACGAGCGCGTAGTGCGCGGCACCGGAGCGGATGAGCGCATCCGCCTGGGTGACCGCATAGCTGTATCCCGCACAGGCGGCGTTCACGTCGTAGGCCGCGGCGGGGTTCGCTCCGACCCGGTCGGCCACGACGGCGGCCATCGAGGGCGTCTGCTGCACATTGCTGATCGTGGCGACGAGCACCAGATCGATCTGGGCGGCCGGGACGCCGGACCTCTCGATCGCCTCGCGTCCCGCCTCGGCGGCGAGGTCGACGGCCAGCACATCCGCGGAGGCGCGACGGCGGGTGACGATGCCGGTGCGCTGGCGGATCCACTCGTCGGAGGAGTCGATCGGCTCGGCGATGTCGTCGTTGGTGACGACCAGTTCGCCGCGGCTGGCCCCGAAGCCGTAGATGCGTGTGTGCGCGGCCCCGGTGGGCTGCCTCAGCGTTCCCGTCATGCGTTCCCGTCAATCATCTCGTATGCGGCCTCCAGGTCGTCCGGGGTCTTGATGGCGACGGCCGGCACCCCTTTGAGTCCGCGCTTGGCCAGACCGGTCAGCGCGCCGGCGGGCGAGACCTCGATGATGCCGGTGACGCCGGTCTCGGCGAAGGCCTCCATGGTCTTGTCCCAGCGCACCGGGTTCCGCACCTGGCTCACCAAGGATTCCACGAAGGTGCGCCCGACGGGCACAGGCTTGCCGATGGAGTTCGTCCAGATGGTCATGGTCGGGTCGTGGGCGTCGAGGGCGGCGGCGACCGGCTTCAGCCGCTCCACCGCCGGGGCCATGTACTCGGTATGGAATGCGCCCGCCACCTGCAGTGGGATCACGCGCGCTCCGGCGGGGGGCTCGTCCTTGAGCCTCTGCAGGGCCGCCAGCTCCCCGGCGACCACGATCTGGCCTCCACCGTTGAAGTTGGCTGGCCACAGCCCCAGACGCGAGAGAAGGGGGCGCAGCTCTGCCTCATCCGCTCCGATCACCGCGCTCATCCCGGTCTCCGCGGCTGCGGCTGCCGCCGCCATCGCCCTGCCCCGTTCGCCGACGAAGCGCATGGCGTCATCCTCGCTCAGGATGCCGGCGGCGACGGCCGCCGTGATCTCGCCGACCGAGTGCCCGGCCGTGCCCCGGACCCTGTCGCGCCGTCCCGCGGCGAAGAGTGAGGCCAGGGTGAGCAGACCCGCCGCGACGATGAGCGGCTGAGCGACGGCCGTGTCCCGGATGGTGTCGGCGTCGGAGGTCGTCCCATGGGCGACGAGGTCGGTACCGGCCAGTTCGGAGAGGGCCTCAAGGCGCTCCCGGTTCCCCGGGAGGTCGAGCCAGGGGGCGAGGAATCCTGGCGTCTGCGAGCCCTGTCCGGGGCATACGACAACGATCACTCATCCAGTCTGCCAATCGCCGCGCCGAGTCGTCTGTGGGAACCCCACCAAGAATGGTGGCTCCGGTTGTCACTCTCGTGAAGAGAGGTGCTCAGCGGCGGCGGATCGTCCCGTCGGGATCGGCGATCGAGCCCAGGATGAGCGCCGCCTGCAGGATCAGCGACTCCCGAGGGCCGGTGGCATCCCAGCCGATCACCTCCGAGACCCGCTTGAGCCGGTAGCGCACGGTGTTGGGGTGCACGAACAGCTCCCGTGCCGTCGCCTCGAGCGAGCGGCCGTTGTCGAGGTAGCACCAGAGGGTGGCCAGCAGCTCCCGCGAATGCGCCAGCAGGGGGCGATAGATGCGGTTGACCAGGGTCGCCCGGGCGAGCGGGTCTCCGGCCAGCGCCCGTTCCGGCAGCAGGTCGTCGGCGAGCGTGGGGCGTGGGGCGTTGCGCCATGAGCGGGCCACGGCGAATCCGGCCAGTGCGGCCTTGGCGCTCTTGGAGGCATCCACCAGACTCGGCACCTGATGGCCGAGCACGAGGTACCCTTCGCCGAAGCCTGGCTCGAGGGCCTTGGCGATGTCGAGGAAGGGGATGAGCGGTGCGCCGGCGACCTCCGGCTCGTCCTCCGTCGGCGTCGGATGGGCGCGGCCGATCACCAGCACCAGCCGGTTCCCCTGCACCCCGATCAGCACATCTGCGTCGAGGTGCCGGGCGGTGCGCCGCAGCATGTCGACGTCGAGCATCTTGGGCGCCGTGCCGACCAGCACGGCCACCTCGCCATGCCCGTGCCATCCCAGGGCGGCGATGCGGCTCGGCAGCTCGTCGTCGTACTCCCCGCTGAGGATCGAGTCGACGACGAGGGCTTCCAGCCGGGCGTCCCAGAGGCCCCGTGCCTCGGCGGCCCGCGCGTAGACGTCGGCGGCGGCGAAGGCGATCTCGCGAGAGTAGAGCAGCACGCCCTCGCGCAGGTCCTCGTCGCGGTTCTTGACGCGTTCCTCGACGACCTCGACGACGACCCGGATCAGCTGAAGGGTCTGCTGCAGGCTGACCGAGCGCAAGAGCTCCCGAGGCGCCGCACCGAAGACGTCCGCCGCCACCCAGGGCGTCGACGTGGGATCGTCGTACCACTGGATGAAGGAGGTGATGCCTGCCTGGGCGACGAGGCCGACGGCGGAGCGCCGGCCCGGAGGCATCTCCCCGTACCAGGGGAGGGTCTGATCGAGCCGCTTCAGCGTCGCGCTCGCCAGCTCACCGGAGATGGTCCTGAGCCAGGCCAGGGTCTCCTGCTTGGTCTTCGCCACGGCACCTACCAGTTCATGGGACGAGGACGGCTCATCCGACGCCGTCCTGCTCAGGCTAGCCCCTGTGCAGCCTAGCTCTCGCCACCGGCCGAGCCTGTCGTGCCGGCGTTCACATCGTGCAGGCGGTACTTCTCGATCGCCTGCTGTGCGGCGGCGGCCGGAACGGCCCCCTGCGCGGCCAGGGACTCGAGGGCGCGCACCACGATCGACGGGCCGTCGATCTTGAAGTAGCGCCGCGCCGCCGCCCGGGTGTCGGAGAAGCCGAAGCCGTCGGCACCCAGAGTCGAGTAGTCGCCGGGCACGAACTCCCGGATCTGGTCGGGCACCGCGTGCATGTAGTCGGAGACGCCGATGAACGGGCCCTCTGCGCCGCTCAGCTTCGCGACGAGATAGGGGACCCGGGCCTCCTCCCCGGGATGGAGGAAGTTGTGCTCGTTCGCGGCGAGCCCCTCGCGTCGAAGCTCCGTCCAGGAGGTGACCGACCAGACGTCGGCGGAGACACCCCAGTCCTCGGCGAGCAGCTGCTGGGCTTCGAGCGCCCAGGGCACGGCGACACCGGAGGCGAGCAGCTGCGCCTTGGGGCCGGAGCCTCCACCCGGAGCCAGCAGGTAGATGCCCTGCAGCAGGCCGTCGACGTCGAGGCCCTCCGGCTCGGCCGGCTGGACCATGGGCTCGTTGTACACCGTCAGGTAGTACATCACGTCGGGGTCGGGGTGCGTGCCGCCGTACATGCGCTCCAGACCGGCGCGGATGATGTGGCCGAGCTCGTAGCCGTACGCCGGATCGTAGGAGACGACCGACGGGTTCGTGGACGCCAGCAGCGGCGACTGCCCGTCGGCGTGCTGCAGTCCCTCGCCCGTGAGGGTGGTGCGGCCCGCTGTCGCTCCGACGATGAAGCCCCGCGCCATCTGGTCGGCCGCGGCCCACATGTCGTCGCCGGTGCGCTGGAACCCGAACATCGAGTAGAAGATGTAGACGGGGATCAGCGGCTCGCCGTGGGTCGAGTACGACGTTCCGGCGGCGATGAAGGCGGCGAAGGCGCCGGCCTCGTTGATGCCGACGTGCAGGATCTGGCCCTTCTCGCTCTCCTGATAGGCCAGCAGCAGCTCTCGGTCGACCGAGGTGTAGTTCATGCCGTTGGGGTTGTAGATCTTGGCGGTCGGGAAGTAGGCGTCCATGCCGAAGGTGCGGGCCTCATCCGGGATGATCGGCACGATGCGATGGCCGAAGCCCTCGACCCGGAAGAGGTCCTTGAGCTGTCGGGCGAACGCCATGGTGCTGGCGATCTCCTGCTTGCCGGACCCGCGCTTGGCCACCTGGTAGGCCGATTCCTCGGGGAGGGCGAGCTGCGTGTACTTGCTGCGCCGCTCCGGAAGGTAGCCGCCGAGCGCACGGCGCCGCTCCTGCAGATACTGGATCGCCTCGTCGTCCTGTCCGGGATGGTAGAACGGCGGCTTGTAGGGGTCGGCCTCCAGCACGGCATCGCTGATCGGGATCTGCATGGCGTCCCGGAAGTCCTTGAGGTTCTCCAGGGTCAGCTTCTTCATCTGGTGGGTGGCGTTGCGGCCCTCGAAGGAGGGGCCGAGGCCGTAGCCCTTGACGGTCTTGGTGAGGATGACCGTGGGCTGGCCCTTGTGCTCCATCGCAGCCTTGAACGCGGCATAGACCTTGCGGTAGTCGTGCCCGCCCCGCTTCAGGCCCCAGAGCTGATCGTCCGTGTAGTCCTTGACCAGTTCGGCGACGCGCGGGTCGCGGCCGAAGAAGTTCTCGCGCACATAGGCGCCGCTCTCGGCCTTATAGGTCTGGTAGTCGCCGTCGGGCGTGCGGTTCATCAGCTCGACGAGCGCCCCTTCGCTGTCGCGGGCGAACAGCTCATCCCACTCCCGGCCCCAGATCACCTTGATGACGTTCCAACCGGCTCCCCGGAAGAACGCCTCGAGCTCCTGGATGATCTTTCCGTTGCCGCGGACCGGACCGTCGAGGCGCTGCAGGTTGCAGTTGATCACGAAGGTGAGGTTGTCGAGCCGGTCGTTCGCGGCCCATTGCAGGGCGCCGCGGCTCTCCACCTCATCCATCTCGCCGTCGCCGAGGAAGGCCCAGACGTGGCTGTCGGAGACGTCTTTGATGCCGCGGTTGGTCAGGTAGCGGTTCGACTGGGCCTGATAGATGGCGTTGAGCGGACCGAGACCCATGGAGACGGTGGGGAACTGCCAGAAGTCGGGCATCAGATGCGGATGCGGATAGGAGGGGAGCCCGCCGCTGGGGTGGGACTTCTCCTGCCGGAACCCGTCGAGCTGCTCTTCGCTGAGACGGCCCTCGAGGAAGGCCCTGGCGTACATGCCGGGAGAAGCATGGCCCTGGTAGAAGATCTGGTCGCCGCCGCTGGGGTCGTTCTGGCCGCGGAAGAAGTGGTTGCTGCCCACTTCGTAGAGGGTCGCCGATCCGGCATAGGTGGAGATATGGCCGCCGACGCCGATTCCGGGCCGCTGGGCTCGATGCACCATGATGGCCGCGTTCCAGCGCAGCCAGGCGCGGTAGCGCCGCTCGATCTCCTCGTCGCCGGGGAACTCGGGCTCGCTCTGCGGGGGGATGGTGTTGACGTAGTCGGTCGTCAGGGAGGCGGGAACATCGACCTGGAGATCGCGGGCCCGGCGGAGAAGGGCCTTCAATATCTCGCCGGCGCGCGCGGAGCCGCGAGCGGCCACCAGCGACTCAAGGGATTCGCGCCACTCGGCGGTCTCCTCAGGGTCTGTATCGATGGGATTCATCGATCGGGGATCCTGATTGTGTACCGTCACTGGTGAACCTCGCTTTGTTTCGCGGATAAGCAGCATCCAGCACCCCGCGCCGGCCGGGTCACGGTCAGCGATGGGCGTCTGCTGGATGCTTCGATTCTAGTGACACCAGCTTGGCATGCTTCTGGCTGTGCCCGGCTGCGGTGCAGGAGCGTGCTTCTCTCCAGGCGCTAGCATGGAGGTTCTCGCCGCGTGCACGCGGCACCGGGGCCTTTAGCTCAGCTGGTAGAGCGCCACGTTTACACCGTGGATGTCGTCGGTTCGATCCCGGCAGGGCCCACCGTGAAGAGCCTCTAACCTGACCAGGAGGTTCTTCTTGTCCTCTTCGTGGACGAATTCCAAAAGCTCGTCGTCACCGATCCCGGTGTGCGCAGAGGATCAGCGCGGTGCGGCGGTGATCGTAAGCCGAGCTTTCTCCTGGAGCAGTTGATCCGTGACGATAACGGTGTAGGGTCCCGCGCCGATGTCGAAGCCGACATTGCCGCGGGACTTGTCACCGGCGGGCACGTCGCCGGAACCGAGCGAATCGTCGACGAAGATCGCGAAGTCGCCCTCGCGGCCATCGGCATCCTTGGCCTTGAAGTACAGCGGGTTCGGGTGGCTGGTCCCCTCTGCCGTCTCCCACAGCACATCCAGGACGAGGTAGCCGCCGTTATCGGCTTCCGAATCGAAGGGACCGCTCCCGAGCTTCGGACCGTAGGTAGCGCTCATGATGGTGATCTTGGCCGTGCCGTCGTTCTGCTTCACCTCGAACGGTGTGCCGACCCCCGGCTCTGCCGATTTCGTCGGGGACGGCTCGGCGGCATCGTTCGAAGCGGCAGGGGGTGTCGACGAGGTGCCGGTGTTATCGGGCGGGGTGGTGTCCGTGGAAGAGCATCCAGCGAGCGCGAGCAGCGTCGCGGCGATCGCAAGGGTCAATGTGGTCTTCTTGTTCATGGTCTCTCTCTGGTGGGGATGAGGGGGCGGAGGATTGCGGCGCGTCAGCGCGAGGTGTGTCCGTTCCACGCGTTCACGGTTCTGACTTGGCTGGAAAGTGTGAAGAGATCGATGAGCGTGCCGATGAAGAACACGCCGGCAGTGAGCAGGTAGAAGATTCCTCTGCCGACTTTGCCGAGATAGAAGTGCTGGATTCCTGCGACACCTATCAAGCTCAATGCCCAGAGGCCATAGGCGGTACCAGAGGATTTTCGGGGTCGCTGCGGTCGGCCTGAGGCCGCACTGTCCGTGGTCACATTTACCACGACAGGAGCAGGCGGGGTATCTGGGGCAGATCCACCTGTCCCTGCTGCTTCTGCGGAGGGATCAGGGGTCGGGTCATCGACAGGGACTGTCATTACTGCTTCTCCTAAAGATCTGGTGGGCGTCTCCTGAGGGAAGATGTGTGTTTCCTGAGTAAGTATATGATACTTATAGTCCGTGGACCTATAGGCATCATCCCTACAGCCTGGGACCATGCCGTCTGCCACGCCACAGCAATACGCTCAACGGCGGGCTTTCGGCGACAGGATCCGTGAACACCGGATGCAAATCGGCCTGAGTCAGGAGGACCTCGCCGCCAGGGCCGACCTCGATCGGACCTATGTCGGAAGCGTCGAGCGGGGCGAGCGCAACATCAGCCTGGACAACATCTACCGGCTGGCTGAGGCGCTGGGCTTGGAGGCGCGAGAGCTTCTCTAGAGGCCCGCGTCGGGGGACGTGTGTCGCCGGGAAACCGACAGTTTCGTCAGGATCTGCGCTTCGGCGATGCGCTCTGGTGGGCCTTCGTCACGATCACGACGGTCGGCTACGGCGATCTGGCGCCGGTGACCGGGCGCGGGCGGCTGGTGGCCGTCGGTCTCATGATCTCCGGCATCGCTCTGCTGGGCGTCGTCACGGCCACTCCGGCTTCATGGTTCGTCGAACGGGTGAACGAGAACGATCTGAGCAATCAGCTGGCGACGCGGGCTCGCTTCTCTTTCGTGGGGAGGAGGAGCGAGACGACCGCTGCGGCGATGGTGATGGCTATGGTCCACCAGAAGGCGGCATCGAAGCCGGCCTCGGGATGGGAGGGGGTCGTCGCCGCGGTGAGGACGACGGCGATGAGGGCGGTGCCGAAGGCGCCGCCGAGCTGCTGGACGATGCGGGTGATGGCGGAGGCGTGGGGCATCTGATCCCGGGGGATGTCGATGTAGGCGACGGTCATGATCGGGATGATCACGACACCCAGGCCGAGGCCGCGGACGAAGAGGACGGCTCCGAGGAGCCAGAGGTCGGTGCCGGCGCCGGAGAGGGCGAATGGAACGGTGGCGGCGGCGACGATGAGGAAGCCGACGACGGCGACGAGGCGGGAGCCGAGGTCGTCGACCAGCTTGCCGGCGATGAGGCGGGCGAGCAGGGAGCCGACGCCCTGGGGGATGAGGAGCAGCGCGGCGGCGAGAACGCCGTAACCGCGGAGGGCCTGGAAGTACAGCGGCAGCAGGAAGGTGCTCGCGAAGAGCGTCGCGCCGAGGACGGTGAGCGCGATCGAGGAGGCGCGCACCGAGCGCACCGTGAGCAGCCGCACATCGACGAGGGGTGCGCCGGCGCGCCGGGCAGCCCAGACGATGAAGCCGGTGAGCAGGATCGCGCCGCCGATGCCGGGGATCAGCACATCGGCCCGGCCGAATCCTCCCTCGGCGTGCGTGTTGGACAGGCCGTAGAGCAGGCCCGCCAATGCCGGTGCGAGGAGCACGACGCCGACGAGATCGAGGGGCTGCCGCGCAGCCCGACCCGGGCGGTCGTCGCCGATGAACAGGATGGCGAGGACGATGCCGACGACGCCGATGGGGACGTTGATGAGGAACAGCCATCGCCAATCGAGCCAGTTCAGCACGAGGCCGCCGAGCACCGGACCGAGGATCGGGCCGAGCGCCACCGGGAGGCTCACGCTCGCCATCGTCCTCGCCCGCGATCGCGGCTCGACGTTCTGCATGGCGAGGGTCTGCATGAGCGGGAACATGACCCCTCCGCCCAGACCCTGCAGGATCCGGAAGCCGATCAGGGATTCGGCGTTCCAGGCGCAGGCACACAGGATGGAGCCGAGCAGGAAGAGGCCGAGGGCGAAGATCCATAGCCGCTTGCCGCCGAAGCGTGCCTGCGCCCAGCTGACGAAGGGGATCGCGATCGCCAGGGCCAGCAGATAGCCGGTGCTGACCCACTGGATCGTCGCGACCGGGGCATGGAGCTGCACGATCAGCGTCTGCAGGCCGATCGCCACGATCGTCGTGTCGAGGATCGCCGTGACTCCGCCCGTGATGAGCGCCGTCAGCAGCCTGCCGGTGGATTGCGTCGGTGGTGCGGCCTCTCGTATCGTCATCCGGACCTCCATAGTGAACGTATGCGTTCACAACAATAGGCGGATAGAATAAGGAACGCAAGCGGACCTAATGAGGTGGATCATGGCGGAGACCAGACGGCGCGGAGCGGCGCTGGAGGAGGCGATCCTCGATGCCGGCTGGGAGCAGCTGCTGGAGGGAGGCTATGCGGCCTTCACCTTCGAGGCGGTCGCCGAGCGGGCGAAGACCGGCAAGGCGGCCCTCTATCGGCGCTGGCCGGAGAAGGAAGCACTCCTGGTGGCGGTGCTCGGCCACCGCTACCTCGGGATGCCGAGCGAGCTGCCCGACACCGGTTCGCTGCGGGGGGACGTCCTCGCCCTGCTGCGGAGAGCCGATCGGCTCGGCGACAGTGCGGCAGCCGTGTTCAGCGTCATCCTCGGCGCCTACTTCGACGAGACCAAGACCGCGCCGGCGCAGCTGCGCACCCAGCTTCTCGCCGACCGCGCGCTGGCCATGCCCCGGATCGTCGAGCGCGCCGTCGAGCGCGGCGAGCTGCCGGCAGCGCTGCCGCCGCGGGTCGCGGCGCTGCCCTTCGACCTGTTCCGCCACGAGATGATCATGAACCTCGGCCGCGTGCCCGAGGAGACCATCGTCGACATCGTCGACACCGTCTTCCTCCCGCTCGCCACAGCATCCGTGACCGGCGTCCGCGCACGGTGAAGGGGCTGCCCCACGGGCTCGCGAGCAGTGGGACAGCCCCTCTCCTATGAGGCGACGGAGCCGCCTAGAACTGGATGCCCCGAGTCAGGGCTCCGTCGATGAGGAAGTTGGCGCCGCTGACCCGGCTCGCCAGGGGACTGGAGATGAACACGACGCCTGCCGCGATCTCCTCCGGGGTGCCCATCCGTTTCGTCGGGTTCAGCCCCATGGCGAAGCTGAACAGCTCCGGATCTCCTCCCTCGATGTTCTCCCAGACCCCACCGGGGAAGTAGGTGTTCCCCGGGGAGACGGTGTTCACGCGGATCTCCTTCTCGGCGACCTGGAGTGCCACCCCGGCCATATAGCCGATGATCGCCGTCTTCATGGTCCCGTACGGACCGGAGGCGAAGTCGGCTTCGCGCCCGGACACGCTCGAGATGGCCACCACCGATTTGACGGAGCTCTTCTCGAGGTGGGGCAGGGCCGCCTTGACCAGGTTCACGGTACCCATGAGATCCACCCGATAGGAGGTCTCCCAGTTCTCATCGGTGTCGGGGATCGCCAGAGCGCTGACGTTGGCCACGGCCATGTCGACGCTTCCGAACTCCTCGGCGGTGCTGTCGACCCAGGCGCGGAGCGCATTGCCGTCGGCGACATCCACGACCGAGCCCTTCACCTTCACCCCCTTGGCTGAGAGGGCCTTCTCGGTCTCCGCCACATGATCCGCCGTCCGTGCGCAGAAGGCGACATTCGCTCCCTCGTCGGCGAAGGACTCGGCGATCGCGCGGCCGATGCCGCGGGTGCCGCCGGTGACTAGGGCCGTCTTGCCCTTGATCTGCAAATCCATGATCATCCTCCAGTCGTCTACTTGCGGAAGGGCTTGCCGACGGGCAGCACGCTCTTGCCGAACATCTCGTTGATGAGGAAGGCGAATGCGAGGTAGATGGCGAGAGCCCCCGTGAGCACTCCCTCGTAGCCGCCGAAGGTGCTGATCGCCGCCTCGCCGGTGAGCGCGCCGATCCCCAGCGAGCCCAGCAGGATCACCGTCAGGATCAGGATGATGGTCAGCACGCTCGGAGCGACCGTCGAAGCGATCACCAGTCCGATCGTGAAGACCGTCCAGATCAGCAGATACCAGCCGATGCCATCGCTGGTGATGGTCCACCAGTCATTGACGGCGCCGATGTTGAGGAACGCGAACGACAGCCAGAGGAAGGAGAAGCCGCCGAAAGCCGTCACTCCGAAGGTGTCGCCGAGCCTGAAGAGCATCACGGCGACGATCGTCTGCGCTGCTCCGCCGAAGAAGATCGCCATGGCGAAGATCATTCCGTCGACGGGGTAGAGCCCGCTGTTGGCGAGGCTCAGGAGCACCGTGGACATGCCGTAGCCGAGCAACCCGAGGACTGCCGGGTTCGCCACCTTTACGTTACTTACCTCACTCAATCAAATACTCCTTTGTATCAATGGACCGAGGCCGGGGGTTGGCCTCTTCGTTCGCTAGCGGGCGGATCGTGCCAGCTCGCGAAGCTGTTGATGCATGCCGCCATAGGCGGTGCCGGGAGGCATCAAAGACTTCTTCGCCTTGACCACCACGCTGTAGTTGGTGTCGACGACGTTCGCTATGGGGGCGAGCGAGATCTGGGTGAGCAATTGGTAGGCATCCATCTGGTGCAATCCGAAGATCTCGGTGAACCACCGCACCATCTCGGTCTGGGCGATCCGCCAGGAGTCCTCCATCGGCCTGGACGAGCCGACCACCATCCAGTAGTCGTCGTTCTCCAGGCGCGGCCACAGGGGCGCCGAGCCCTTGATCAGCTCCACCAGGATGACCGAGTTCATCGCACCCTCGATCGCCGTGCCGCAGGCCTCGCCCTCGCCCTGGCGGTAGTGTCCGTCGCCGATCGAGAAGAGCGCGCCTTCGACGTTGACGCCGAGGTAGGCGGTCGTGCCCACCCTCATCTCCGGCGTGTCCATATTGCCGCCGAAGCGCTCCGGGACCAGGCTGGTCCGCGCTTCGCCCCCGGCCGGGGCCAGGCCGACCGTGCCGAGCATGTTCTCGATGGGGAGGGCCACCTCGAAGTCCCCGAATCTGGCCTGGAAGCCGACGAGCTGTCGTGCGGTGTCCACTTCGTAGATCCAGGTCGCCTCCGGCAGGGCATCCTGCAGGAACGCCGTCCGGTCGGTGCTCGTGAGACCGCCGAAGAAGGGGATGGTGGTCGAGGCCCCGAAGCCGCGGGCCGGCTCGAGGTCGACGATGTGGAGGGCCAGCGTGTCTCCGGGCTCGGCCCCTTCGACGTAGAAGGGCCCCGTCTGCGGGTTGAGATAGCGCACGTCCAGCCTCTGGCTCGGCAGATCGCTGCTGGACTGCAAGGCGAAGTTGAAGGCGTCCTCCGACCAGAGGCGCAGCAGCGTTCCGGGCTCGATCCTCATGACCGGTGCGGCGCCACCGAAGGTGTAGACGTACTGCGACTTCTCCGGTGTGAACTCGATCTGGTGCATCTTCGGCTCCGTCTTCTCTCAGCCGCCCGCGAGGGGCAGCAGGCGTTTGAGCTGGGTCACATGCTTGGGGGAGAGCTCCTCGAGGCCGGCCACCCCGAGCAGGCGCATGGTGCGGAGCAGCTCCTCGGTCAAGATCTCGAGCGATCGCCGCACGCCGGCCTCGCCTCCGGCCATCAGCCCGTAGAGATAGGCCCGGCCGATCAGGGTGGTGCGTGCGCCGAGGGCGATGCAGGCGACGATGTCGGCGCCGGACATGATCCCGGTGTCCACGAGGATCTCCAGGTCGCCCCCGACCTCTTTCACGACCCGGGGGAGCAGGTGGAAGGGCACGGGGGCGCGATCGAGCTGACGGCCCCCGTGGTTGGAGAGCACGATCCCGTCGACCCCGCGATCGGCCAGGGCGACGGCGTCCTCGAGGGATTGCACGCCTTTGACCACGAGCTTTCCCGGCCACATCTCCCTCAACCAGTCGAGGTCGTCGAAAGTGAGGCTCGGATCGAACATCGAGTCGATGAGGTCGGCCACCGTTCCGCCCCAATGGCTGAGGTTCGCGAAGGCGAGCGGCTCCGTCGTGAGGAAGTTGATCCACCATTCGGGGCGGGGGATCGCATTGAGCACCGTCTTGGGGGTGAGGGCCGGCGGTATGGTCATCCCGTTCCGCTTGTCCCGGAGGCGGGCCCCGGCGACGGGCACATCGACCGTGACCAGGAGCGTGTCGTATCCTGCGGCGCTGGCGCGCTGGACCAGTTCGCGCGAGCGGTCGCGCTCATGCCAGAGGTAGAGCTGGAACCAGGCCCGGCCCCTCGGGATCGTCTCGCGCACCGCCTCGATGGACGCTGTGCCGAGCGTGGAGAGGCTGAAGGGGATGCCATAGGCGTCCGCAGCCCGCGCACCGGCCAGCTCCCCCTCGGCATGCATCATCCGGGTGAAGCCGGTCGGTGCGATGGCGAGGGGGAAGGCGCTCGGACCGCCCAGCACCTGGCAGGAGGCGTCCACGGTGGTCACGTCCCGCAGGATCGAGGGGTGGAACTCGATGTCCTGGAACGCCTGCCGCGCCCGTGCGATGGACAGCTCGGCTTCGGCGGCACCGTCGGTGTAGTCGAAAGGAGCTCGGGGGGTCCTCCGCTTGGCGATCTCGCGGAGGTCGGCGATGGTGAGCGCGGATTGGAGGCGGCGACGTCGCGCATTGAACTCGGGCCTCTTGAACCGCAGGAGGGGGGAGAGATCCCGGGGCCGGGGAAAGCGCCTCTTCAACCAGAGCTCCTTCGCTCACCTTTCCGGCCAGCATAGGGCTTAAAGGTAAACTTGTCTAACAAGTACCTCTTGGTCCACGAGGAACGTCGTTCGCGCGATTCTGGGATCATGGTTGGCAGGATTGTGAGAGATGACTGAGCTGCAGACGACATCGCTACCCGATGCGGTCTATCTGGCCTTGCGGGAGAGCATTGTCGCGACGACGGATCCGCCGGGGTCCGTCCTCACCGAGGCGGCGGTCTCGGCCCGTTACGGGGTCGCGAGGCCGACCGCCAAAGTGGCGATCGAGCGGCTGGTGAGCGAAGGGATGCTGCGCAGGAGCGCCCACCGGACCGCCCAGGTCCCCGAGCTCGACGAGTCGGACATCTACGACCTGTATGCGAGCCGTCTGGTGATCGAGGAAGCCGCATTGCGCAACCTCGCCGAGGGCGGAGTCATCCCCGAGGGGGCGAGAACGGCGCATCGGGCGCTGATCGCCATCGCCGACGCCAGCGAGCCGACGACGTACGCCCGGGCGGACATCGCATTCCATCGCGCCCTCGTTCTCGGCCAGTCCAGCCCGCGACTGGCCAAGATGCACGCATTGATCATGGGCGAGATCGAGCTCTGCATCGGTCAGGTCGACTCCAATCGGCTCCTCACCGCAGCCGATGTGGCCGCTCAGCATCAGGGGATACTCGACGCTGTGGCGGCGGCCGATGCGGAGCTGGCCGGGACTCGCACCCGTGAGCACATCCTGACCTCGAGGAATCGCCTGCTCAGCCATGCCTATGGACGCTCGGGCACGGCGGCGAGCTAGCGCTCGCGCGCCGCTGGAGCGGACGGGAGAGCGAGAGGCTATGGGCGGCGGACCGGAAGGTTGAGCGGCCCGTCCTCGGTGCTCCGCCTGGAGACCTCAGAGCCGTTCGAGGCATCGCTGACCGTGGCGGTGCTCTCCGCGCACGCCATCCCGGGGGCCGAGCAGGCCGACCCCGCGGCGCAGCGGTACCGGAGGATGCTGCGAGTGGGGCCCTGGACCGGTCCGGTCGCCATCGCCTTCGCCCGGGACCACCTGCTGGTGGAGGTGGATGCCCCCTCGGTGGACCTCGAGCTGCTGGAGCGTCGCATCCGGGCGTGGTTCGATCTGGATGCGGATCTGGAGCCGGTCCGTCAGGTGCTGAGCGAGGACTCCCTGCTGGCACCCGCGATCAGAAGGCGCCCGGGGCTGCGCCTCATCGGGCATCCGGATGGCTTCGAAGCGCTCATCGGCGCGGTGCTCGGCCAACAGGTCACCCTCGCGGCGGGACGCACTTTCGCTGCCCGCCTCCTCACCGCCTATGGGACCAGGGACGTCTCGGGGCTGATGTGCTTTCCTTCCGCCGAGCGATTGGCCGGGGTGGCAGCGCACGAGCTCCGGGAGACGATCGGTCTGACCGGCTCCCGGGCGTCGACGCTGCTCGCGGTCGCGAAGGCATGCGCCGATGGCCTCGCCATCGACGCGGAGGGCGACGGCGCCGAGATCCGCCGGCGGCTGCTCGCATTGCCCGGCATCGGCCCCTGGACGGTCGACTACCTGGGGCTGCGGGCGCTGCGGGAGAGCGATGCCTTCCCGGCCGGCGATCTCGTCATCCGGCGAGCCCTGGGCGGCATCCCCGCCAAGCAGGCGATGGCGCGATCTCGACCGTGGTCGCCCTACCGGGCCTATGCCGCCTTCCACCTCTGGGCCGCGGCGTACTACGAGAGGTGAGGCCAGCGGGTTCGCGGATCCTGGCCGGTAGACTCGACCCATGACGGAATGGACCTTCTCGGATTCGATCATCGTTGCCCGTACGCCGGAGGAGCTGTACGACCTCGTCTCGGACATCACCCGCATGGGGGAGTGGAGCCCGGTCAACACCGGTGGCTGGTGGGAGGACGAGAAGCGCGGCGTCGACGCCTGGTTCGTCGGCCGCAATGTCACCCCTGAGCGCACCTGGGAGACGCGCTCGAAGGTGATCGTGGCGGACCGCGGGCGGGAGTTCGCCTTCGTCGTCCACGGCGATCGCACCCGCTGGGGCTACGCCTTCGAGGCCGTCGAGGGCGGCACTCGCATGACGGAATCCTGGAAGATGCTGCCGGGGGGCCTCGACTACTTCCGAGAGCGCTACGGCGAGGATGCCGAGAGCGAGCTCGAGAAGCGGGCGAACTCTGCTCGGAGCGGCATCCCGGCCACGCTCGCCGCGATCAAGAAGACCGCCGAGTCGACGGGCAGCGCCTCGAGCTGATCCGGCGGCATCGCCCGTGGGCGGGCTGAGCCCTCAGGACCCGGTCGGCTGGCAGAACCTCAGCTGATTCGCGAAAGGATCCAGCACCCGCAGTGTAGGGCCGCCCGGGGCGTCCCAGTCGATGGCAGGACGGCTTCGCGGGTTCCCCTTGCTGCGCAGCTCCTCGTGCAAGGCGGACACATCCTCGACGGCGATCCATACGGCGCAGCCCGGAGTCCCGTCGCCGTAGTGCTCGGAGAGGTCCAGGACGGCGCCGTCCCGGGCGACACGAGCGTAGAGCGGCATGCCCGGCTCGAATCGGTGCTCCCACAGCACAGAGAACCCGAGATAGTCCACGTAGAACTCCCGGGCGATCCGCTCGTCTGTGATGCGCAGCACCGGGATGGCGGATGACGCGATCTCCATGGCTTCCATCCGAGGTCCCGTCGGCCAGCGGACCACATCGGTCCGGACCCAAGTCTCGTGTCTCGAAGCGAGCGCTGTCAACGGGGCCGCGCTAGGCGGTCTGCCTGCGGTGCAGCCCCTCCGCGAACTCCTCGATCATCTTCGCGTTGAAGGCGGGCAGGTCCGCGGGCGTCCTGCTGGAGACCAGGCCCGAGTCGACGGCCACTTCCCGATCGACCCATGTGGCGCCGGCGTTCTCCAGATCGGTCCTCAGGCTCGGATAGGAGGTCAGGGTGCGGCCATGCACGACACCGGCCTCGACGAGCAGCCAGGGTCCGTGGCAGATGACGGCCACCGGCTTGTGCTGCTCGAAGAACCCGCGGGCGAAGGCGACGGAGCGCTCGTCCATCCGCAGATGGTCGGCGTTGACGACCCCGCCCGGGAGCATCAATCCGTCGTAGTCTCCGGGGTCCGCCTCTGCGATGTCGCGGTCCACGGCCTGGCTGTGCCCGTTCTTGCCCGTGACGCCCTCCGGCCTGGGCGAGACGAGCACGGGGCTCCCGCCGGCGTCGACGACCGCCTGCCACGGACTGGTCAATTCGCTGTCCTCGAACCCGTCGGTCAGCAGGAACGCGATGGTCTTGCCTTCGATTCTGGTGGGCGGCATGGTGTGCTCCTTCTCTATCGGTGCTCCCCCCACGGTACATCCGAGCGCGAAGCATCCGGCCGGATACCCATCGACCTCGCAGGCAGCGCTCATCCGATCCCGAAGCTGGGGCTTGCCGCGCCCGACGTGCGAGACGGTGCGACAATTCTGTATGATGTGATGTAGTACAGATGGCACAGATGGGGTGGGAGATGCAGCTCGAGATCGACCCTCGATCGGCGGTGCCGATCTATCAGCAATTGCGTGACCGCACAGTCGAGGCGATCGCGCGCGGCTGGCTGGTCCCCGGTCAGCAGCTGGCCTCCGTCCGCCAGGTCGCCGTCTCCTTCGGCATCAACGTCGCCACGGTCTCGAAGGCATACGACGCGCTGCGGCAGGATGGCTTCATCCACACCAATCGCAAATCCGGCTCCATCGTGGCGCGCGGTCCCGGGCATCCCGTCGATCGGGCGTTCCAGGCGGCCTGGACCGACCGTCTCACCACCGTGCTGGCCGAGGCGGTCGCCCAGGGGATGTCGGCTTCCGAGATCAAGCGGGCGGTCGGCGGTATCATCGAGGGCTTCGATCGCAGCCGCGGCTCCGCGGGCAGCACGCGGATGAAGGGATGACACAATGAACTGGTTCGCCGTCGTCGCCTCGACGATCTTCGTCGTCCTGATCGGGGCCCTGATGATCGCCATGCCCGCGATCACCCCGAAGACCACCCCTCTCGGGGTCAGCGTGCCGTTGCAGCGCGCTGAAGAGCCCGTCGTGCGCCGTGCCGTCGCGCGGTTCCGCCGAGGAGTCGTCGTGGCAGCCGTGGTGACGGTGGCCGTCACCGCCGGTCTGGCCGCCATCGACCCGGTGTGGGCGATCGTGGTGCCGACGCTGCTCATGGTGGTGCTGACCGGGGCGGCGTACGTGCTGACGCGGCGCAGCATCCAGCGGGTCAAGGCCGATGAGGGCTGGTTCGACGAGGTGCCGGTCCGCCTGACCGGGAGCATCGTCCCGCCGGAGCAGAGCACCGCCGGGGTTCCCCTCGGCTGGTACCTGGGCTCCGTGGTCGTGCTGGCGATCACGGTCGCGGTCGGGGTCGCCCGCTATGCCGAACTGCCCGACCCCATGCCCATCCACTGGGACGCCGCCGGCCAGGTCGACGGCTTCGCTCCCAAGTCGGTGTGGTCGGTGTTCGGCCCGCTCATGATCGGTGGCGGCATGATCGTGCTCTTCTACGCCATGTCGCTGCTGGCCCGTCGCTCGCCGTCGCGACGGATGAGCGGCATGGCCCCCGAGGAGTCCCGGCGCCACGCTGCGGTGACGCAGCATCTGCTGCTGGCCGCTCTCGGGCAGCTCCTGCTGCTGGTGACGCTGCTGATGTCGGTGTTGAGCCTGCTCGCCTGGTTCCCCTCCGTCCAGGCGGCGATGCCCCTGGCCATGGTGCTGTTCCTGTTCCTGACCGCCCTCGTCCTCGCGGGTCTCGTGATGCGCTATGTCAGGGCCGGCCACCGCGTCAAGGAGCCGGCGCCGGCCGGCACCACTGCCGCCGCTGCGCAGCCGAGGCCCGATGCTCCCGACGACGACCGGTATTGGAAGGCAGGCCTCTTCTATGTGAACCGCAACGACCCGGCCGTCCTGGTGCCGAAGCGTTTCGGCATCGGCTGGACCGTCAACCTCGGCCATCCCGGTGTCGCGGTGGGAGCCATCGTCTTCACGGTGCTGATCGTCGCCCTCGGCATCGTCCTCCCGGGCTTCGGGCACCTGGGTGCCGGCCGGTGAGCTGTCGCGTGCGGATGCCTGCGTCATGAGCCTGGTGATCGATGCGGCGGATGGGCTGGGCCGGCCTGCCTGGGCGGCGGCCGATCCGATGATGCGCGAGTACTACGACACCGAGTGGGGCATGCCGGTGCGGGATGAGCGGGGCGTCTTCGAACGGCTCAGCCTCGAGGCCTTCCAATCGGGGCTGTCCTGGGCGACCATCCTCCGCAAGAGGCCGGCTTTCCGCCGGGCCTTCGACGGCTTCGACCCGGATGCCGTGGCCGCATACGGGGAGACGGAGGTGCTGCGGCTGCTCGACGATCAGGGCATCGTCCGCAATCGCGCGAAGATCCTGGCCACGATCGCGAACGCGAAGGCGACAGTCGCCTTGCGCGGGCACGGTGGTCTCGTCGAGCTGGTCTGGTCGTTCCGCCCCCGGGAGACCCCGCGTCCCACGACCCTCGCGGAGATCCCCGCCAGCACACCGGAGTCGACGGCCCTGGCCCGGGAGCTCCGCCGCAGAGGGTTCGTCTTCGTCGGCCCCACGACGATGTTCGCCCTGATGGAGGCGATCGGCATCGTGGACACCCACCTGCTCGGCAGCCACCGTCGCGGCAGTTCGGGGGTCTGGGCCGAGCCGGGGGAGAGCATCGGCTGATCGGCCCTTTTCTGGGGCCGTGGCGGCACGTCGCCTGTGAAAAAGCTGCGCGATCCCCGTATCATTTGGGCATGGCAAAGGACGAGGACGCTCGGTTCGGCGGCTTCGCCGACCAGCCGTTCGTCCCTCCCGGTCCCCGGCGCTCCTCATATACGCCTCCGGGGCGGGCGGGCCAGCAGCCTCCCGAAGGGGGCGCTCGCCCCGACGAGCCCGATCCGGCACGTCACGACGACGACGAACTCGCACGGGCCCTCGCCGAGGAGGTGGCCCGGTACGCCGATCCGATGCGCGCAGCCCGCTCGGGAGTGAGCGGGCCGGACGACAGCCGGGATCCGGAAGCGCCGCAGGAGCATGCGCCGCCGGAGAGCCCCGCACCGGAGAGTGTCGTGCCGGAGAGTGTCGTGCCGGCAGCCCAGCCTCATGCAGGCACCGAGCCCGAGCCCGGGCCCGATGCCGGTGCCGCCGTTCCCGTCGCGGAGCAGCCGGTCGCTGAGGGCCTGCCTCTCCGCCCGCGTCGGCGCTCCCTCCCCAACGACGAGCTGGTGCAGGCACTGGCTCGGGAGGCGGAGAGCGCCAGCAGCACCGCGCAGCTCATGGACCGTCTGGAGGCCCAGCTGCGGCTGCGCGAGGAGGAGGCCCAGGAGTTCCGGGTGTGGGAGAACGCGATGCTCGCCATCGGGACCCCCGAGGCGCTGAGCCAGGTGGAGCGGGCCCGTCTCGATTTCACCGGGGTGATCCCGATCATCACCCCCGATCAGCTCGCCGGCCGTTTCCCGCTGGCCCATGCGCCCGCCCAGAAGCCTGCCGCGGCCGAGGCGCTGCCGGAGGTCCGGACGGAGCCTCGATCGGAGCCTCCGCTGTCGCCGCCGCCCCTCGTGGAGCCCCTTCCCGCCCCGCAGCATCGCGAGCCGGTCTGGCCGGAGCCCGCGGAACAGGCGGCTGATGCGCAGCCGGCCCCGGATGCTCAGATCGAGCTTCCGGCCCCTTCCGGTCCGCTGCCGTGGCCGGAGGCGCAACAGCCCGATGGGCAGGAGGCGAGGCAGGCCGTCGTCGCCGATCCGTTGCCGGCCGAGGCTGCGACGGCTCTGATGGAGCCCACGCCGGCGATGGAGCCGGCAGCGGAGCCGGCGACGGGACCGGTGACGGTCGAGACCGGCGCGAACAGGGGAGTCTCCCTGTTCTGGCTCTGGTTCGCTGCGAACTCCTCGGCGTTGAGCATCGCCCTCGGCGCGACGATCCTGTCGTTCGGGCTGAGCCTGCGCCAGGCGGTGATCGCGGCCGTCGGCGGCGTCCTGCTCTCCCTGCTGCCGATCGGAGCCGGGGTGCTCGCCGGGAAGCGCAGCGATCAGCCGACGATGATGGTGTCCCGGGCCGCCTTCGGCACGGTCGGCAACATCGTGCCGTCGATCCTCGCGGTGGTCGCGCGCGTCTTCCTCGCCGCGCTCCTGCTCTGGCTCTCGGCCGCGTCGGCCGCGGCACTCCTGACCAAGGCCGGCCTGACGGGCCGGCTCGACTCCGCACAGCTCGTCGTCATCGGGCTGGTCGCGGGCTTCGTGATCGTCATGGCGGCCGCCTCCAGCAGCGTGGCCGTCCTCCTCAGGCTCCAGCTCATCCTGACCATCCTCACCGGAATCCTCCTGATCTGGCTGATCGTCGCGAGCTGGGATGCCGTGCATGTCTCGGTCGCGGTGAACGCCGGGGACGGCCCGTGGATCCTCGTGATCGGCGGGGCGGTGCTCGTGTTCATCGCCTGCGGACTGGCCTGGGCGACCGGCGGCGGCGATTTCGTCCGGGCCGACGGACCGGCGACGCGCTCTCGCGGTGCGGCGGGCTGGTCTATGCTCGGCACGGCCCTCCCGCTCTTCGTCCTCGTCTGCTACGGCGCCCTGCTCGCCGCGTCGAACCCCCGGATCTCCGATGAGCTGGCGACCGACCCGGTCGGAACGCTGAGCGGCTTCCTGCCGGGTTGGGCTGCCGCCCTGCTGATCGCCGCGATCTCGCTCGGCCTGCTGTCGGGCGCCATCGTGTCGGCCCATTCGGGCGTCCACGCGGTGCGGGGCATCGCCACCGACCTCGCCCGGCCCTGGCGGCTGCTCGTCGTCGGGCTGCTGCTCGCCCTGGCTGCCGCTGCCCTCCTGGCCGTCCTTCCCCGGGAGGGACTCGAGGGCGCCGGTCCGGCGATCCGCGACCTGGCGATGACCGCCGCCGTGCCCATCGCCGCCTGGGCGGGCATCTTCGCGGCCGAGCAGCTGATCCGGACCCGGCGCTACGACACCGCCTCGCTCCTGCGGCGGGGCGGGGCGTATCCGGCCGCGAACTGGGTCAACCTGGTCATGCTCGGCGTGGCCTCCGCCGTCGGCTACGGGCTCATCACCGCATCGCTCTCCTGGCTGAGCTGGCAGGGCTTCCTCTTCCCGCTCCTCGGCTTCGACGCGGGCGCCGACTTCGCTGCGACCGACATCGGCGTGATCGTGGCTCTGGTGCTGGGCCTGATCACGCCGCTGGTCGCCGGCATCCCGCGCATCCGCCGCCAGGAACGCTTCCGTTCCACTCACTAGACTTAGCGGATGCCCACCACCGTCCACGAAGCGAATGCGGCCGTCGAGGCGCTGTGGCCGCTCTCCGGGGCCTCGGAGTGGGACGCTCCCGGGCTGATCGCCGGAGATCCCTCCGCGGCGGTGAGCCGCATCCTGCTCGCCGTGGACGCCGTCTCCGACACGGTGGACGAGGCGATCGCGACCGGTGCGGAGCTGATGGTCGTGCATCACCCGCTGCTGCTGCGCGGCGTGACCACCGTCGCCGAGGACCGCTACAAGGGGGCGCTGCTGGCTCGTCTCATCCGCTCCGGGGTCGGCCTGATCGCGGCGCACACCAATGCCGACGTGGTCGAGGACGGCACCTCCGGGACCCTGGCCGCACTGCTGGGTCTCGTCGATGTGCTGCCGATCGTCCCGGGGGAGTCCCCGGAACGGGGGCTGGGCCGTGTCGGTACGCTGCCGGAGCCCGTCACGCTGGGCCGTCTCGCCCGACGTCTCGCCGATCTCCTGCCCGCGACCGCTGGCGGAGTCAAGGCCTCCGGGGACTTCGACCAGCCGGTGCGGACCGTCGCGCTGTGCGGAGGCGCGGGAGACTCGCTGCTCTCCCATCCCGCGGTGATCGGCGCCGATGTCTACATCACCTCCGATCTGCGGCACCATCCCGCCTCCGAGGTGCGCGAGCAGGCGAAGGCGATCGGCGGCCCGGCGCTCATCGACGTGTCGCATTGGGCGAGCGAATGGCTGTGGCTGGAGTCGGCCGCCAGCCGCCTGCGGGAGGAGCTGCCGGGCGTCGCCATCGAGGTGAGCGAGCTCAGAACCGATCCCTGGGACTTCGTCGTCGTGCAATGAGAGACGATCGCCGGGACGGGGACGAGGCCGTGAAGAGGTGCAGGACCATCAAGAGATCCGGAGTCATGAGGAGGTGCCGATGCCGCTGAAGGCGAGTCCCGAAGACCAGGCGAGCCTGCTCGAGCTGCAGGCCATCGACACGAAGGTGCAGCAGCTGGAGCATCGGGCGAGAACGCTGCCCGAGGCCGCGGCGCTGGCTGCGCTCGAGGCCGAGGCGTCGGAGGCACGGGTGGAGTCGGCCAGCGCCACCGGCGCCCTCGAGGACGCCAGGGCCGAGCTGGCGAGGGTGGAGTCGGATGTCGCCGTGGTCGAGGCGAGGATCGTCCGGGACACCGAGCGATTGCAGGCCTCGTCGTCGGTGAAGGATGTCGCAGGACTGGAGAGCGAGCTGACCGGTCTGAAGAAGCGGCAATACGATCTCGAGGAGATCCAGCTGGGCGTGATGGAGCGGGTCGAGGACCTCGACGCGGCGGCGGAGCGGCTCAGCGCCCGCCTGGCGGAGCTGCTGGAGCGGATCGCCGCCGCAGAGGCGGAACGCGATGCGGCGATGGCGTCGATCTCCTCCGAGAGGACCCATGCCCTGGCCAATCGCAGCATGATCGCCGGCAAGCTGCCGCCCGAGCTGCTGGCCCTCTACGAGCGGCAGCGGGAACGCTACGGCTTCGGGGCGTCCCTGCTGCGCGGCGGCGTCTCCAGCGCCAGCGGGGTGAGGCTCAACGAGGCCGATATGGCGGACATCCGGGCGGCCGCCCCGGATGACGTGGTGCTCTGTCCCGACAGCAATGCGATCCTCGTGCGCACCGCGGAGTCCGGCCTATGAGCCCGCGGACGCTCATCATCGAGGCGGACGGCGGCTCCCGCGGCAACCCCGGGCACGCCGGCAGCGGCTCGGTCGTCATCGACCCCGAATCCGGGGAGGTGCTCGCCGAGGTGGGCCGCTATCTGGGCGTCACGACGAACAACGTCGCCGAGTACCACGGCCTGCTGGCCGGTGTGCAGGCCGCGCTGGCCATCGATCCGGATGCCGAGCTGCATGTGCGCATGGACTCGAAGCTGGTCGTGGAGCAGATGTCCGGCCGGTGGAAGATCAAGCATCCGGCCATGGCGGAGCTGGCTGCGCAGGTGCGTGCGGCGCTCATCGGCACGCCGGTGCGATTCGAGTGGGTGCCGCGACTGGAGAACTCGCGTGCGGACCTGCTCGCGAACCGCGCCATGGACCTCCGCGCCGACTTCGGCTGAGCGATATCGCCCCGTCCTGCGGATTGCGCAACCGGCGTATCGAGATCCCGACCCGCTACACTTGAGCCCGAATGGGCCGGCAAGACGGTCGCGTCGCGTCGCGAGACGTGCCGAGGAACGTCCGGGCTCCGCAGAGCAGGGCGGTGGGTAACACCCACCCGGGGCAACCCGCGAGATAGTGCAACAGAAAGCAGACCGCCGCAGGCGCGAGCCCGCGGTAAGGGTGAAACGGCGGTGTAAGAGACCACCAGCGGCCGGGGCGACCCGGTCGGCTATGTAAACCTCGTCCGGAGCAAGGTCGAACAGGGAGCGTCACGGGCTGCTCGTCCAGTTCCCGGGTAGACCGCTAGAGGGCTGCGGCAACGCAGCCCCGAGATAGATGGCCGTCGATGGTGCGGATGCGCGGAAGCGCGGAAGCACCGGGACAGAACCCGGCGTATCAGCCGGCCCATTCCCCATCGCCACCGATCGGAGGCCTGCCATGCCGCTCGTGCACACCGCCGACGCCTCCCGCGGTGAGTGGATCCGCGACGGCCTCGGCGCCTGGGCGACCATCTCCCGCGGCCACCGCGATCCGGGCCTCGCGGAGGACGGCTGGCATTACGGTGCGCCGGAGCAGGGCAAGCTGCCGGTGGAGCAGCTCGCGGCCGTGGCGGGCATCCTCGCCGGGCACACGGCCGCACCGGAGGACTGCATCGCCGGCCTCTGGGAGGGCTGGGGGTGGATTAGCATGAGCAGGCCCCGTCTCGAACTGCCCGGCCGCGGCTACCTGCTCTTCGGGTGCGCCGTGCGAGAGTTCGAGGATCCGGACTGGGGCGCCCGCAGCGGCTGGGACTCGCTGTACGGCCGGTTCTGGGGGCAGACCCCGAACCAGCTCTGGCCGGAGGACCGGTCCTGGTTCCTGGCCTCAGAGGTCGACTTCGACTCCACGCTGATAGGCGGCAGCCTGGCTCTCGTCGCGGAGCTGCTCGCCCATCCGGCGCTCGAGGCCGCCGAGATCCCGGAGAACTCCTCGCTGACCCACGACGCCGATCGGATCAATTGACCGCTGTGGTTATAGCATGATGTATACTTATACATCATGCAGCGGACGCAGATCTATCTCGATGACGAGCAGCACCGCGCCTTGACGGCGCTGGCGAAGAGGCGGGGGCAGACCGCCTCCGCGGTGATCCGCGAGGCGATCGACGGCTATCTCGCCGATCAGTTGAGCCCTCGCGACCGGCTCGACCGGCTCCGGTCGCTGGGAGCGCGACTCATGAAGAGCGATCACGAGCCGGCCGGCGATTCAGCCGAGGATGTGGAGACCCTGCGTGCGGCCGATGCGGCACGTCTAGACTTCCGGCCGTGATCGCCCTTCTCGACACCTCGGTGCTCATCGACTTCCTCCGCGGACGTGCCGAAGCCGTTCGCTTGATCGCGTCATCGGACGAGCCGCCGTTGTCGAGCGAGGTCTGCCGGGTAGAGCTGTTCCAGGGTCTGAGGCCTGGGGAGCTCGGCGATGCCATCGAGCTCGCGGCTCTCATCGAGTGGGTGCCGGTGGTCGAACCCATCGCCCTGCGTGCGGGGGAGCTGGGTCGTCTCTGGCGTCCGAGCCACTCGGGCATCGGAGCAGCCGACCTGATCGTCGCCGCGACGACCGAGCTGACCGATACGCGATTGCTCACCCTGAACGTGAAGCACTTCCCGATGTTCGAAGGGTTGACGGCGGCCTACTAGGCGGTGATCCGACGCACCTCTCATCCCGACACTCCGAACCATCAGCGGGATGCGCGGTTAGCATGACCGGCGAGCCTGACATCCGGGCAGGGGGAGGAGCAGAAGATGCGAAAGCTGATGCGCGCCATCGGCAGGGGAGCGGCGGCGGGAGCGGCAGGTGTGACGGCCCTGAATGCGGTCACCTATCTGGACATGGCGATCCGGGCTCGGCCGGCCAGCAGCACCCCGGAGGAGTCGGTGCGCAAGCTGTCCGAGAAGACCGGGATGCCGGTCCCCGGCACGGAAGAGGAGCGGGAGCATCGCATTGCCGGCCTCGGCCCGCTGCTGGGCGCGGGCACCGGCGTGGCCGTCGGCATCGCGCTGGGCCTCATCCGCCGCTCCGGCTGGCGACCGCACCCGATCGCCGGGACGCTGGCCGCGGCGTCCGCCGCCATGGTGGCCGGCAACGCCCCGATGGTCGCGCTGGGGGTCGCGGATCCCCGCAGGTGGCGCGTCTCCGACTGGATCAGCGATATCGTGCCCCATCTGGCCTACGGCGTCGTCGCCGCCGCCGTGCTGCGCAGCGGAGCCTGGCTGTCTATATCGATGACCCGGAAGAACTGCGGCCGTCGCCGTTGAGCTCTTAGCCGATCAGGGGATGAGTAGGACGCCGTCCTCGCGTCTCGGGATACCTAAGGGATTGCCGTCGCGCAACGCTGGAGGGAGCAACTCTTCTGGTGCGTCCTGATAGACCACGGGACGCTGGAATCGCCGCACGGCGGTGGCTCCGACCGAGGTGAAGATCGATGTCGTCGACGGCCAGGGGCCGCCATGATGCTGTGCCCATCCGACCGCGACCCCTGTGGGCCAGCCGGCGAACAGCACGCGCCCGGCGATCCCGGTGAGGAGATCCACGAGATCGATGACCTCCTCACCGGGCTGAGCATGCAGTGTCGCGGTAAGGCTTCCCGGCATGAGCTTCAGCGCCGAGAGAAGCTCGGCATGATCCCGATAGGAGACGAGCAGCGTGACAGGGCCGAAGCACTCCACGAGCAGCTCATCGGCGAATCGTCTCAGCGTCATCGAATCCGTGGCCAGCACCACCGGGGCGGCTCCCGAGGCGGCGGCATCCTGATCGATGGGCCCACCGACGACACGGACCTCTTCTTGGGCGGCGAGTGTGCGCAATCCCGCACTGAACGATTCGGCTATCCTCTCGAGCAGCATGGGTACGGCTTCCACGCCGGCCGAGGAGGTCGCTACCCGCTCTGGGAAGTCGCCTCCCGCCGGGATGAAGACGACCCCGGGTTTCGTGCAGAACTGCCCGGCGCCCAGGGTGAAGGATGCGGCGAGCTCTTGTGCCAGCCCAGGCCCACGGGCCGCCATCGCACCAGGAGTGATCACCACCGGGTTGAGGCTGCCGAGCTCCCCATAGAAGGGGATGGGATCGGGACGTCCCGCTGCCAGTGCGAACAACGCCCTTCCTCCCGTCATCGAGCCGGTGAATCCCACCGCGGTGATGGCGGGATGCTGTACGAGCCGGATGCCGGCCTCACGACCGGTGACCATCGCGAAGACGCCATCCGGTGCGCCTGCGCGGAGGAGGGCCCGCTCGACCAGCTCGGCGGTTCTCCAGGAGAGCCTCTCGTGGCCGGGGTGAGCCTTGAGCACTACAGGGCACCCGACGGCGAGTGCTGAGGCGGTGTCGCCACCGGCGACTGAGAACGCGAAGGGGAAGTTGGATGCGGAGAACACCGCAACCGGTCCGAGGGGCCTGAGCATCCTCCGGAGGTCGGGTTTCGGAGGGGTCGCCAGGGGATCGGCGTTGTCGAGGATCGCTTCCCGGTAGGATCCCTCGCGGACCACCTGGGCGAACATCCTAAGCTGCCCGGTGGTGCGGGCGACCTCGCCGCCGAGGCGGGCCTCGGGCAGGTGGGTCTCCTCCCTGCCGATGGACACGAGCTCCTCGGCATGCGCATCGAGCTCCTCGGCCACGGCCTCGAGCCAGTGAGCGCGCTCGCCATCCTCTGCGACAGCGCTGGCTGCGGCTGCACGCTCTGCTCGGAGGGCGATTCGATCGAGCTCATCGGGGGTGGTCATCTCTACTCCTTCCAGTCGTGGTGAAGCGGCCCATGATGTCCCGGAAACTCTGTCGGCCAAGGGGATGCCGCACTCACTCGTGATCGGCCTTCTCACCTGTCTGCCGGAGATAGGCGAAGAGGTCGCGGATCCCGAAGGTCCAGGGAGGCAATTCCTCTGCCACCCCTGTGACGTTGACCAAGGCGCCAAGATTGCGGCTGCTGATCGTCACCAGATCACCGGTCTTGTGGGTGAAGCCTCGATCTTGAACGTCCCGGTCCTGAATGGGGGCGAAAAGCGTCCCGGTATAGAGGCAGAAGCCGTCGGGGTATTGGTGGTGAGGGCCATGGGCAGCGTTCACCAGAGTCTCGAAAGGGCGGCTGATCTTGGCGACACTGCTGCTACCCTCGAGGACATAGCCGTCCTCGCCGCGCACCGTGAGGCTGATCTCCTCCTCGCGCAGCGTGTCGATCGTGAAGGTCTCGTCGAAGAGGCGGATGAAGGGTCCAATAGCGCTGGAGGCATTGTTGTCCTTGGCCATCCCCAGGAGGAGAGCGCTGCGGCCTTCGATATCCCGCAGGTTCACGTCGTTCCCCAGCGTCGCACCCCTGATAGTTCCTCGGGAGTCCACCACCAGCACCAATTCAGGCTCCGGATTGTTCCATGTCGAGAAGGTGGGGATCCCGATCTGTGCGCCGTAGCCCACCGATGACAACACGGGCGCTTTCGTGAAGACCTCCGGATAGGGGCCGATGCCTACTTCGAGGTATTGGGACCACATCCCCTTCTCGATCAGGATCTCCTTGGTCCGCGCTGCCTCCTCGGAACCGGGGCGGAGCGCCTCCAAGCTTCCGCCCAGGGATGCTCCCACCAGTCCCCGGATCTCGGCTGCGCGTTCGGCATCGCCACCGCAGCGTTCTTCGATGAACCGCTCGACCATGCTCTCGGCGAATGTGACACCGCAAGCCTTGATCACCTGCAGGTCCACCGGGGCCAAGAGATGGGGGCGTCCAGCATCGTGATCCAGCGAAGCTTTCACGAGCTCTTGGAGCGACCAACGGGGAGTCGCGGCCGTATGCCGCACGATCCGGACCGGGTCCGAAGCATCGAGGAGTCCGGAGACCGTCCCCGCGACACCGGTGATGTCATGGACGTCGTCGCCACGGATCGAGACGACGCGCGGCCCGCCGTCATCCGGATCCCATACCCGTCCGACCAGTACTGCCGTATCCACGTCGGCAGGCAGGGGATTGTGCTCCTGATTCTGCACTTGTCCAGCTGCTCCTCTCATCATCTCTCCCTCGTCGATCAACCGTTCTTGTTCCCGCTATCGCGCATTCTTCATGTCGGCGATCCGTCGTATCCCCTCCAGCAGATCGCCTCGATCGGCCGCAAGACTCAGGCGCGCCCAGCCTTCGCCACCGGATCCGAAGGCCGTACCCGGTGCGATGGCCACGCGCTGCTCGGCGAGGAGTCGGAGCGCCCAATCCGCGATGGGACCGTCAGCCGTCTGCCGCAGATCGACCCAGACATAGAAAGCTCCCTCCGGGACGATGTGGGGCATGCGCAGCTCGGTCAGCAGCGACATGGCGGCGTCCCGGCTATCGCGGTAGAAGGCAGCCATCTGCCGGACATGCTCTTGCGGACCACGGAGGGCGGCGAGCGCCGCCAGCTGGGCGGGTGCGTTCACGCAAGACACCAGTGCCTCCTGAAGCTTGGCGGCGTCTCTGGCCGCAGGGATCGGAACGGTGAGGTATCCGACTCTCAGGCCGGTCATCGCGTAGGTCTTGGAGAAGCTGAAGGCCGTCATCACGCGGCCCTCCCGGTCGAAGCGAGCGGGGCTGACATGCTCGGCCTCGAAGGTGAGGGCGTCATAGCACTCGTCCGAGAGCAGCCACAGGTCGTGGCGATCGGCGAATCGGACGAGAGTCTCGAGGAGGCTGGCATCCATGACGGTGCCCAGCGGGTTCGACGGGGTGTTGACCAGGATCATGCGGGTGCGATCGGTGATGAGGGACTCCAGCTCATCGATGCGGGGCTGGAACCCGTTCTCGGCGTTGAGGGGATAGCCGATCGGCACGGCTTGGATGAGCCGCGCGATCATGGCGAAGTTCGGCCAGCCGGGATCGGGGATGAGCACCTCGTCGCCGGCAGAGAGACCGAGCGACATGGCCAGATGGAGGGCCTGCACTCCTCCTGCCGAGACGATGACCTGTCGAGGCTCTACGGGGAACCCATTCCGTGCCAGGATCTTCTCCGAGAGGGCCTCGCGGAGTTCGGGGATTCCGGCGTTGGGAACGTAGTGCGTAGCACCTTCGGCATAGGACCTCTGGGCGGCTTCGATGATGTGCGGGGCAGGAGCGAAGCTGGGCTCTCCCACATGCAATCCGATGACGGGCTCGCTAAGCTGCCAGGCGGCATCCATGATCCTGCGGATACCCGAGCGAGGCATCTGCGCGACTCCTGCGGTCAGGGTTGCCATGTGAGCTATCTCCGTTCGTGGTTTGTCCAGGATGAGCGGCTCGGTGAGCCGACTCGTGTCAAGGGTGCTGCTTCGATGGTTCGAAGGACGTGGGGATCATCAGAGGACACGACTGAGGAAGACCCGTGCCCTCTCGGTCTGCGGGTTGGCGAGCACGTCCCTGGGGGCGCCGCTCTCGATGATCCTGCCCTCGTCCATGAAGACCAGCACATCGCCCACCTCGCGAGCGAAACCCAGCTCGTGAGTGACGACGACCATGGTCATCCCCTCACCGGCGAGCTCCTTCATCACAGTCAGCACCTCTCCGACGAGCTCGGGGTCCAGTGCCGAGGTGGGCTCGTCGAAGAGCATGAGCTTGGGCTTCATCGCCAGTGCGCGGGCGATCGCCACTCGCTGCTGCTGCCCGCCGGACAGCGTGCGAGGGTAGTCGCCGGCCTTGTGGGGGAGGCCCACCTTCTCCAGCAGCTCCCGCGCCCCGGCTTCGCCGTCTCGACGGCTGATGCCGTGTACGCGCATGGGGGCGATGACGATGTTCTCGAGCACCGTCATGTGCGGGAAAAGGTTGAAGCTCTGGAACACCATCCCGATGTCGGCCCGGCGCCGCGCTATCTCGTGCTTGCGCAGCTCGTGGAGCTTGGAGCCCTGCTCGCGATAGCCGACCAGCTCCCCGTCCACGCGCAGACTGCCCCGGTCGATGGCCTCCAGATGGTTGATGCATCGGAGGAAGGTGCTCTTGCCGGAGCCCGAGGGGCCGATGATGCAGGCGACCTGGCCCCTCTGCACCTCCAGGTCCACGCCTTGCAGCACACGGTTAGACCCGAATGACTTGAACACCCCTTGCGCCTGAATCAGCGGCTTGGCGGCGTTCTCCAGCTGGCTGTCCGCTGTGTTCATGCTATTTCCTTCGCCAGCCTGCGGGTGATGAGCTTCGACAGGAGAGTCTTGTTGCCCAGCCTGTTCTCGCTTCGGCCGAACCGCTTCTCGATGAAGTACTGGCCGATCGACAGCACCGTTGTCAGGATGAGGTACCACAGGCTCGCCACGATGAGCAGGGGGATCGGCTGAAAGTTCTGGATGTAGATCATCTGGGCTGAGTACAGCAGCTCTGGCAGGGCGATGACACTGATCAGCGAGGTGGTCTTCAGCATCGCGATGAGCTGATTGCCGGTAGGCGGGATGATGAAGCGCATCGCCTGAGGAAGGACTATCCGAGTGAAGATGGTCACCGAGCTCAATCCGAGGGCCTCCGCCGCCTCGGTCTGACCCTTGTCGACGGAGTTCAGACCGGCGCGAACGATCTCCGCCATATAGGCTCCCTCGTTGAGCCCGAGGCCGAGCAGGGCGGCGACGTAGACGGTGATTATCTTGTTGGCATCGAGGGAGAACAGCTCTGGCCCGAACGGTACGCCTAAGGCGATGGTCGGGTAGAGAGCGGAGAGGTTGTACCAGAAGATGAGCTGGACGAGCTGAGGTGTTCCTCTGAAGAACCAGATGTACCCACCGGCGGTGGCAGAGAGGATCGGATTCTCCGACCGTCTCATGACAGCCAGAACGGTGCCCAGCAGGGCTCCGATCGCCATGGCGGCGATGGTCAGCCAGACCGTCCTTCGGAGTCCCTCGAGGATCTGCGGAGAGAAGGCGTACTGCCACACGACATCCCACTGGAAGCGCGGGTTCGTGATCAAAGAATGGAGGAGGAGCGCCAGCAGCAGGGCGATGACGGCGGCACCCGCCCATCGGCCCCAATGCCTCACGGGAACGATCTGTCGCTCCTCCTGATCGGCCCGATTCGGAGCCTCATCCTGATGGCTCTGATAGACCGCCGGATCTCCGGATGCGTTCTCGACCGGACCACGGGTCGGATCCTCGATCCGTGGATTTCGGGCGAATGATTCGGCTGATTGACTCATCTTCTTTCCTCCGGAGACGTCTCGACCCCCGAATGGGGCGGGTTCACTGCAGCGTAGTGGTCCGCCCCATTCGGATTGCGGTTCAGATGGCGTGACTTATCAGGAGTAATCGGGAGGAGTGCTGTCCGCCGTGTAGATCTCGGGATCGGTGATCGCCCCATAAGTCGTGCCTGCTTCATCGAGGATCTTCGCGTAGGCGCCGCTGGAGATCATGATCTCGTAGGCCTTCTTGACGGCCTGCAGCATCTGCGCGGAATCATCGGTTCGCCTGACCGCTGTAGAGCAGGGCCCTCCGCCGGCCTTCCCGCTGATCTTGAAGGGCTGGCCCTTCTGTATGGCGAGCTCCTCGGCTCCACGATCGTTCATGGTGGCATCCACTCGAGAACTGGAGACGGCAAGCATGGCCGCATTGAAATCGGGGAAGGCATGAACGTCGATGGACTTCTTGTTCTGCTTCTCGCATTCCTTTGCACCTGCTTGCAGGAATGCCAACTCTGCAGAACCGGCCACCGCGCCGACGGAGTGTCCGCACACATCCGAGAGCGTTTCCGGTTTGAAGCTGTCATCGGCACGGGTGAGGAAGCTGCTGTAGGTGCTCCAGTTGCTGACGAAGTCGGCGGCTTTCAAGCGCTCCGGGGTGATGTAGAACTCGCCGAAGGAGAGATCGTAGCGACCGGACTGCAGACCCGTCAGGGCTTGCGTGAAGGGAACGTACTGGAGATCGGCCTTCAAACCGAGAATGGATGCCAGTTCTTCAGCCAGCAGCGGGTCCATCCCCTTCAGGTCGTCTCCATCCTTGTATGCGATCGGAGCGCCGGTGTCGGGGATGGCGATCGTGATCGTTCCCTTCGACTTGATCGACTCCGGTACGAGGTCGGCAGCGCTGGTATCCCCGGTGACGGTGGGGCTTGTCGTCGGCGTGGTGGATGGGCCTCCATTGGCCCCGTCTGAGCCTGCGCAACCCCCGACCGAGACAGCGATGAGGGCTGCCACCGCGAGGGATGGAGCGGCCCATCGTGCACGTGAGAGGTGATTCCAATGCGACATTTCAAACTCCTAAAGCTTGGTGAAGCAAGGTGTGGGAAACCTCATCATTGCATGGGGAGGTCGAAGCAGAACCGAGTCTAGGTGTCAATCGCATTGACAGTATCTGAAGGCAGGTATCATGAATTATGAATAAACTCCCCGACCTGCGCTTACTCAAGACCTTCTCCACGGTGGCGTCCACCCGATCAATGTCGCAGACGGCTCGCCTTCTGGGCTATGTGCCTTCGGCGGTTTCCCAGCAGATCACCGCGCTCGAGCGCTCTTTGGCCGTCGAACTCTTCGTACGGCGCCCGGGTACCCCTCTCATGCTGACGGCAGAAGGACGCTCGCTGCTGCAGGCGGCGAACTCGCTTTTCGCTGCGACGATCGAGTTCCAAGAGATCGCGGAACGCATCTCGAACCGCGATCTCATCGAGTTGCAGATCGGGGCTTATGCGACGGCCGCGGATCATCTGTTCCCGCCGCTGCTCAGAAGTCTTCAGGCGGAGGCGAAAACGACGTCTATCAGGCTGGTCGACGTTGAGACTCGGCCCGGCCTGCCACTGCTGCTGGACGGTGACCTCGATCTGCTGATCGCCCACCGCTATCTGCCCGAGGAGCCGCCAGCCAAGTCCTCGGATCTCACCGTGACCACCCTAGGGCGAGAGCCGCTGCTGGTGGTCTCGGCAGCCGCCGGCACAGACCGTCCTATGGATCTCACCGATTGCCTCGATAGAGATTGGACAGCCGGGAATCCCACCACGCCGGATGGACGGCTGTTGCGCCGCTGGGGGAGCGAGGCGGGCTTCGCCCCCGGGGTTCGGTACGAGACCTCCGATTGCGCGACCCAGATGTCCCTCGTTGCCAATGGGCTGGCCCTTGCCCTGGTTCCCGCCTCGGTCGTAGCTGCGTGGAGGGACACCGAGCGGCCGGTGGTCCCCGTCCGGCTGCCGAAGGGGGTCGCACCTCCGACCCGAGAAGTCATGGCAGTCACCCGGAGCCGTTATGGAGCGCCGATCATCGACACCATCGTCGGCGAACTGCAGAAGACGCTGCTGGAGATAATCTCCTGAAGGACGACCGGCTGGGCTCTCCACGTCGATCAAAGGATCACTTTTCTTGATGAAGACATTCATCACCTCTCAATGGATCTGAACCTCTCTTCGCCTCTCCCAGCAACTACGCTCTAGGTATTCTCGCCTCCTCAGGCGAGGGGGACCCGGTCGAAGGAAATCGAGGCATATGGAAGCGTCCGATCATGCATACTCTCCGAACGCATTGATCGTCGATCTCGCCGCTATCCGGCACAACACGAAGGAGATTCGGCGGGTCATCGGGCCGGATAGATTCTTCTTTGCTGCGATCAAGGGCAATGCCTATGGGCATGGTCTCGTGGAGGTCGCCCGTGCAGTGCTCGAGTCGGGGGCCGACGGTCTCTCTATGGTTCATGTCTCGGACGCGGTGATCCTTCGCGACGCCGGTATCATCGCTCCGATCCTGCTCTTCGGTGGGAATCTTGGCGATCCTGCCACGCTGGACTCGGTGGAGCGTCATGATCTCATCGTCACCGTGGTCGATGCCGAATCGATCGCCTTCCTCGCTGCGAATGCCAGCAGGGATGTCCGTGTCTTCCTCAAGATCGACGTAGGACTGGAGAGACTCGGCTGCCGGCCGGAGGACGCCGTCGATCTCGTGAGGGCGATCGCCTCTGCTGAGCGTCTCAGGCTTGAGGGTGTGTACACGCACATGAACGGTGACGGGCTTTACGGTGATGGCGGAGCAGAAAGCGACTTGACTAGATTCGTCGACTGGCAGTTCCGAAAGTTCACCGGTGTCCTCGAGGAGTTGGACTCGAACGGCATCGAGCCTCCTCGCACCATCGCCGTCAGCAGCCCCGGGCTGATGATGGGGGATCGCATGATGCTGAACGGCGTCGACGTGGGTCGGCTGCTGTTCGGATTGATGCCGGATATCCCCGCCGGAGTCGGCCTCGATCTGCGTCCCGCTCTTCGGGGGCTGACCAGCAGACTCCTGCAGGTGAAGGCGTTGGACCGGACCGAATTCCTCCCTGAAGCAGGCTTCGAGGTGAGGCCCGGTATGCGCATCGGCGTGATGCCCATGGGACACGGCGATGGATTGGACTCGGTGCATGCCGGCGAAGTGCTGGTCCGGGGCCGACGAGCCCCCCTCATCGGTCTCTTCTACGAGCATGCGCGGCTCGATCTGACCAGTATCCCCGAGGCTGCAGCCGGCGACGAGGTCGTCATAATCGGCCGCCAGGCCGAGGCCGAGATCACGCTCGCCGAGGTGGTACGCCATCAGGGCCTACGGGCCTCGACGGGTATCGCATCACTGGTCCGTGAGTCTGTGCCGCGTCGCCATGTGGATGAGGAGCGATGAACAAGGGAGAAGATCTCCGGTTCGAGCTGCTGCGCTTGCCCCGGAGAGAGGAGCCGCTGCATGGCTTGCTCAACGCCGCTTCTGAGAGCCGTGCCACCGTGATCCACATCCACGGCACCTGGGGGAATTTCTATGGAAATCGTTTCGTCTCGTCTCTGGCAGAGGTGTATGCCACACGAGGCATTTCCTTCGCATCGCTGAACTTCCCCGGCCATGACGAGACTTCGATGACGGAACGGATCCAGGAGTTCGCAGATGCCCTTGAGGCATGGATATCGTTCCTTGCCCCGACCGGTCCGATCATCCTTCAAGGGCACAGCCTCGGAGCCTCGAAGATCGCGCTCACTCAGTTGACCGACCGGGCACCCAGGGGGTTCGCCGGGGCCGTGCTGCTCGCACCATTCGATGTCGTGGCCTTCTACGCGAAGGCTTTGGATCCCATCGTCTCGCCCACGACTCAGCCGAGCAGGGCATTGGAGTCGGTGGCGAACCTCGACGATGCCGACCTGCTGCCGCGTGAGCGGTTTGACCATTGGCTGCTGAGCGCGGGGACCCTTCGCGCTGCCTTGACCGACGACGCATGGGACCAGTTTCCGGTGCGGTATGGGGATCCGGGCCGCTTCCTCGAGTCTATCTCAGTTCCAAAACTTGTCTTGCTCGGATCGGAGGATTCCCTCTCGTTGCCGAACCCTATGGAGTTCCTGTCTGTCCTGTCCAGAGGCAGAGAGACGCGTGCCGCCTTGATCGAGGGCGCCCCGCACAACTTCGCGGGCTTCGAGGATGTCGTGGGAGGGCATGTGGCCGCCTGGTTGGATGAGCACGTCTTGGGCGATGCTCGCGGATGAGCGGTCCCATTTCGTCAACCTGTGTCAGTGCCGTCGCAACCGCTAAGCCGCCAGGGCCGCCGCCCCCATGATGCCGGCGTTGTTGCGCAGTGCCGCCGGCATGATCGGGGTCTTCAGGGTCAGCAGCGGCAGGAACGACCGGTACTCCTTGGAGACGCCTCCCCCGACCAGGAAGAGCCGGGGGGAGAAGAGGCGTTCGAGCTGAGAGTAGTAGAGCTGGAGCCGAGCCGCCCAATCCTCCCAGCTCAGATCCTCCCGCTCCCGGGCGGAGTTCGAGGCCTTCGTCTCGTAGTCGACGCCGCCGATCTCCAGGTGCCCCAGCTCCGAGTTGGGGATCAGCACCCCGTCGTGGATCAGGGCCGACCCGATCCCGGTGCCCAGGGTCGTGAGGATGGTGAGGCCCTTGCTGTGCTTCGCCGCACCGTAGCGGGCCTCGGCATAGCCGGCGGCATCCGCGTCGTTGACGAAGTGGATGTCCCTGCCCAGCGCCCTCTCGAACAGCCGTTCGGCATCCAGCCCGATCCACGCCTTCGACACGTTCGCCGCGGAGAGCGTGACGCCGTCAGCGATCACGGCCGGGAAGCACACGCCCAGCGGGATCCTCCTGCCTGGAGCCCCGAGCTGCTCCACGAGCCGCTCGACCGTGTCGACGATGTCCTGCGGCTCGCCGCCCTCGGGCGTCGGGATCTTCATCCTCTCGCTGAGCAGCTCGCCGGAGGACACATCCACCAATGCGCCCTTGATGCCGGTGCCGCCGATGTCGATGCCGAGGGCCTTGCTGCTCATGCGGTCTCCTTCTCGGGAGGGAAGCGGATCGGGCTCAGGGGAGCGTCAGGATCTCTGCGCCCCGCTCCGTGACGACGATGGTGTGCTCGAACTGCGCGGTCAGGCTCTTGTCCTTCGTGGTCACCGTCCAGTCATCGTCCCACATGTCCCACTCGATGGTGCCGAGAGTGAGCATGGGCTCGATGGTGAACACCATCCCGGCCCGCAGTTCGGTGGAATAGGCCGGTGCGGCGTCGTAGTGGGGGATGACGAGACCGGAGTGGAAGGCCTCGCCCACACCGTGCCCGGTGAAGTCCCGCACGACCCCGTAGCCGAAGCGCTTCGCATAGGACTCGATCGCCCGGCCGATCACATTGATCTGGCGGCCTGGCGCCACGGCCTTGATGCCGCGGTTCAGGGACTCCCGGGTCCGCTCGATGAGGTCCGTTGCCTCCGCCGAGACCTCGCCGACCGCGAAGGTCTGGTTGCTGTCTCCGTGCACGCCGTCCTTGAAGGCCGTGACATCGATGTTGACGATGTCGCCCTCCTGCAGCACCGTGTTGTCCGGGATGCCGTGGCAGATCACCTCGTTGACGGAGCTGCACAGCGACTTGGGATAGCCGCGATAGCCCAGCGTCGAGGGGTAGGCGTCGTTGGCGACCATGAACTCGTGGCCGATCGCGTCGAGCTCGTCCGTGGTCACGCCCGGGCGGATGTGCGACCCGACCAATTCGATCGCCCGCGCCGCGATGCTCCCGGCGGCCCGGATGCGCTCGATCTCCTCGGGGGTGTAGACATCGTCCCCGGTGTACCGGCTCGGCCCGGGCCGGCCGACGTACTCGGGCCGGGGGATGTGCCGCGGGACCGGCCGGGCAGCGGTGATGGTTCCCGGCACCAGGTGGCCGGCGGCGTCCTTGGGCATAGGATCAATTTTAGGTTCATGAGGGGAGCGCCGATGACCGAGTGGTGGTACAACAACCGCACCGGCCAGGTCGAAGAGGGCCCGCAGTCGATCGCGGCCGAGCGCGATGGCCCTTTCGCCAGCAGGGAGGAGGCCGAGCGCGCCCCGGAGATCGCGGCCGAGCGCGCCCGCCGCTGGGCCGAAGAGGACGCCGAGGAAGACTAGCCGCACTGCGGCCTGAATCGGCGCTCGGCGGCTGTCCGCCGCTCAGTCGTACTCGTGCTCCGGCGCCGGATAGGCCCCCGACTCGACATCGGCACGGAAGCTCTCGACCGCCCCGCCGAGCACCTCGGCGAGGTGCGCGTACTGCTTCACGAATTTGGGGATGCGACCGGTGCTCAGGCCCGCCCAATCCGTCCAGACCAGCAGTTGGCCGTCGACATCCGGCCCGGCGCCCACCCCGATGGTGGGGATGCGCAGCTCTCTCGTCACTCGGGCCGCCGCGTCGGAGGGCACCATCTCCAGCACCACCGCGAACGCTCCCGCGTCCTCCACGGCGTGCGCATCGGCGAGCAGCTGCTCCTCGCCGCTGCCACGCCCCTGGATGATGTGCCCGCCCAGCCCGTGCTCGCTCTGCGGTGTGAACCCGATGTGGGCCATCACCGGGATGCCGGCAGAGACGATGCGGCGGATCTGCTCGGCGCTGCGCACCCCGCCCTCGAGCTTCACGGCATGCGCGTGGGTCTCCTTCATGAAGCGGAACGCGGTGTGCAGAGCCTCCTCCGGGCCGCTCTCGTAGGAGCCGAAGGGCATGTCGGCGATGACGAAGGCGCGGGTGACGGCACCGGCGACCGCCCGTGTCAGGGGGATGAGCTCGTCGACGGTGACCGGCAGGGTCGTGTCGTAGCCGAGCACGTTGTTGCCGGCGGAGTCGCCCACCAGCAGGAAGTCGATGCCGGCCCTGTCGAAGATCCGCGCCGTGAGCTGGTCATAGCTGGTCAGCCCCGTGATCTTGATTCCGCTGTCCTTGGCGGACTGGAAATGCCTCGTGCGCACGCGCTTGAGCCTCGCCTGCGCCTCTGCCGTGGTGGGGTCGGTCATGCTGCAACCCTACTGCGCCCGGCGGGCGGGTCGTGCGGAGCCAAGCGAAGTCCGCCCATAGCAACTAGCCTAATAGCACGGTGCCGGTGACAGCCGGCCCGGTACGGCGCGAGAGTGATCCTGGAGGCGATCCGTCATGGACAAACAGCGTGATTTCGTGCTGCGCACCATCGAGGAGCGCGGCATCAAATTCATCCGACTGTGGTTCACGGATGTCATCGGCACGCTGAAGTCCGTCGCGATCGCCCCGGCCGAGGTCGAGGGCGCCTTCGCCGAGGGGATCGGCTTCGACGGCTCGGCGATCGAGGGGCTGACCCGCTCCTTCGAGGCGGATGTGCTGGCCCACCCGGATCCGGCGACCTTCCAGATCCTGCCGTGGCGCAACGAGATCGACCCGACGGCCCGGATGTTCTGCGACATCACCACGCCGGACGGGCAGCCGGCCGTGGCCGACCCGCGGAACGTGCTCAAGCGCGCCCTCGCGAAGGCGGCCGACCTCGGCTTCACCTTCTACACGCATCCCGAGGCCGAGTTCTATCTGCTCAAGTCGAGCAAGTTCGGGCCGGAGGGCCCCCAGCCGGTGGACTCCGCCGGGTACTTCGACAACGTCCCCGGCGGGACCGCGCACGACTTCCGGCGCCGCTCGGTGCGGATGCTGGAGGATCTGGGGATCTCGGTCGAGTTCAGCCATCACGAGGCCGGCCCCGGCCAGAACGAGATCGATCTGCGCTACGCCGACGCCCTGACCACGGCCGACAACATCATGACCTTCCGCACGGTGGTCAAGGAGGTCGCCATCGAGCAGGGGGTGTACGCGACCTTCATGCCGAAGCCGCTCGCCGGACATCCCGGCTCGGGCATGCACACGCATATGTCCCTCTTCGAGGGCGACACCAATGCCTTCTTCGCCGCCGGGGCGCAGTATCAGCTCTCGAAGATCGGCCGGCAGTTCATCGCCGGGCTGCTGCGGCACGCGCCCGAGATCACCGCGGTGACCAACCAGTTCGTCAACTCCTACAAGCGGCTCTGGGGTGGGGATGAGGCACCCAGCTTCGTCTGCTGGGGTCACAACAACCGGTCGGCGCTCATCCGCGTACCCCTCTACAAGCCCAACAAGGGTCAGAGCTCACGGGTCGAGTACCGGGCGATCGACTCGGCGGCGAACCCGTATCTGGCGTTCTCCCTGCTGCTGGCTGCCGGGCTGAAGGGCATCGAGGAGGGCTATGAGCTGCCGGCCGAGGCCGAGGACGACGTCTGGCGGCTCACCGACGGCGAGCGCAGGGCCCTGGGCTACAGCCCGCTGCCCTCGAGCCTCGACCATGCCGTCTCGCTGATGGAGGAGTCGGAGCTGGTCGCCGAGACCCTCGGCGAGCAGGTGTTCAACTATGTGCTCCTGAACAAGCGGCGCGAGTGGCACGAGTACCGCTTGCAGGTCACGCCCTACGAGCTGGCCAGCAACCTGGAGATGCTCTAGCGGGCCGGGATGTCGCGACAGCAGAACGCGCTCACCGAGCTGGCGCGCCTGGGCTTCGGCCGGCTGGCCGAGGTGCGCGAGCAGCTGGACCGGCTGGATGCCGCGCTGCCCGGTGTGCCGCTGCTGCCGGAGTTCGTCCAGGCCGCTGACCCCGATCAGGCGCTGCGGCTGCTGGTGGAGGCGGTCGAGCGCCATCCGGTGCAGACGTGTGCCCTGCTGGAGGTGCCCGGCGGCTCGGGCCGGCTGATCCGGCTGCTCGGCGCCTCGGAGGGGCTAGGCGAGTTCTTCCTGCGGAATCCCGACGAGCTGGCGGTGCTGGCCCGGCCGCTGGAGACGCTGCCGAGCGTTGCGGAGTACCGACGGGAGCTGGCCGCGGCCGTGCAGGTCGGCCAGGGGGGCGCCGCGCCGAGGGATGAGGGGGCGTGGTCGGCTCTCCGGGTGCGCTACCGCCGTCTCCTCGCCGAGCTGGCGGCGTACGACCTGACGCAGAGCGACCCTCTCGCCGCGATGGACGGGGTCGCGGCTGCGCTGTCGGACCTCGCCGCCGCCGCGCTCGACGCATCCCTGGCGGTGGCCCGGGGGCGGCTCGCCTCATCCGTTCCCCCTGCCGAGCTCGCGGCCACCAGGCTGGCGATCGTCGGCATGGGCAAGGCCGGTGCCCGGGAGCTCAACTATGTCAGCGACGTCGATGTGATCTTCGTCGCCGAGGCGGCCGAGGGCGTCGAGCCCGACCGGGCGGTGGAGCTGGCCACGCGCCTGGCGATCGAGACCATGCGGGGAGTGCAGGAGCCCGGCCGGGAGCCCCCGCTCTGGGACGTCGACACGAACCTGCGCCCCGAAGGGAAGGACGGCGCCCTGGTGCGCTCCCTGGAGTCCCATGTCACGTACTACCAGCGGTGGGCGAAGAGCTGGGAGTTCCAGGCGCTGCTGAAGGCGCGGCCCATCGCCGGCGATCTGGAGCTCGGGCAGCGCTATGCCGCCGCCGTCGCGCCCATGGTGTGGAGCAGCGCTGCGCGCGAGAACTTCGTGGAGAGCGTGCAGCGGATGCGGGAGCGGGTCACCGAGAACATCCCGGCCGATCAGGTCGAGCACCAGCTCAAACTCGGCCCGGGCGGTCTGCGCGACATCGAGTTCACGGTGCAGCTGCTGCAGATGGTGCACGGGCTGACGGATGACGGGGTGCGGCAGGCGGCGACCCTCGATGCGTTGGCGGCGCTTGCCGCCGCGGGCTACATCGGGCGCGCCGAGGCGGCCGAGTTCTCCGCCGATTACCGCTTTCTGCGACTCCTGGAGCACCGGCTCCAGCTGGGCAGGCTGCGGAGGACTCACCTGATGCCGCACGATCCGGACGGGCTGCGGGTGCTTGCCCGCGCGACCGGGGTGGCCGCCACGGCCGCCGAGCTCGCTCAGCGCTGGTCGGAGACCAAGCGGGCCGTGCGCTCCCTGCACGAACGGCTCTTCTACCGGCCCCTGCTCTCGGCGGTCGCCGCGCTGCCCGAGGACGGGCTGGCGCTCAGCAGCGACCAGGCGGCGGCCCGGCTGTCGGCGATCGGCTTCCGCGACGCCAAAGGCGCCCTCGCGCACATCTCCGCGATGACGGCCGGGGTGTCCCGCCGGGCGGCGATCCAGAGGAACCTGCTGCCGGTCATGCTGCAATGGCTTGCCGAGGGCGCCGACCCCGACTACGGGCTCCTGGCCCTGCGGCGGCTGGGCGACCGGCTCGGGGAGTCGCATTGGTATCTGCGGATGCTGCGGGACTCCTCGGGGGCTGCCCAGGAGCTGACCGCCGTGCTGTCGGGCTCCCGCTTCGCCGGAGAGCTGCTCGATCTCATCCCCGAGGCGGTGGCGTGGCTCGAGAACCCGGACGATCTGCGTCCTCGGCCGGCGGCGACGCTGCTCGACGAGGCCCTGGCGACCGTGCTGCGCCACGAGGCGGCGGAGCCGGCCGTCGCCGTGCTGCGCGCCGCCCGTCGCCGTGAGGTGCTGCGAGTGGCGATCGCCGCCATTCTGGGCCGGCTCGACGTGGAGGAGCTCGGCCTCGCGCTCAGCGACATCACGACGGCCCTGCTCGCCGGGGTGCTCGCGGCCGTGCGCGGAGGCCGGGATGACGGCATGGAGTTCGCGATCATCGCCATGGGCCGTTTCGGCGGTCGCGAGCTGGGCTTCGGCTCCGACGCCGATGTGATGTACGTCTACCGGGCGGGCTCGGCCTCCCCGGAGTCCGCCCAGAGCCGCGCCGAGGAGGTCGTCGGCGAATTGGCGCGCCTCACCGAGGATCTCCGCCTGCCGCTCGACCTCGACATCGGTCTGCGCCCGGAAGGCAAGAACGGCGTGACCGTGCGCTCGCTCGATTCGTACCGGGAGTACTACCGGCGCTGGGCGCTGACCTGGGAGTCGCAGGCTCTGCTGCGGGCGCGCCCGATCGCCGGCGACGCGGCATTGATGTCCGACTTCGAGGGGCTGGCCGACACGCTGCGCTTCCCCGAGGAGCTGCCGGATGCGGCAGTGCGCGAGGTGAAGCGCATCAAGGCGCGGGTGGAGGCCGAGCGGCTCCCGCAGGGGGCCGATCCGCGGCGGCACCTGAAGTTGGGCCGCGGCTCGCTGAGCGACGTCGAGTGGCTGGTCCAGCTCATGCAGCTGCAGCATGCGGCTGCGATCCCGAGCCTGCGCACCACCTCGACCCTGGGAGCGCTCGAGGCGGTCGCCGAGGCCGGTCTGATCGATCGAGCGGCGGCTGCCACGCTCCGTTCGGCGTGGGTCTTCGCCTCCCGGGCCCGGAGCGCCATGACACTGTGGTCGGGTAAGACGGCCGATGTGCTGCCCGTCGACCGGGCCCAATTGGAGGGGATCGCCCGGCTGATGGGCTATCCGCCGGGCTCGGCGAACGCCCTGGAAGGCGACTACCTCCGGGTGACCAGACGGGCCAGGCAGGTTTTCGAGCAGGAGTTCTACGGCCCGGCCGAGCATCCCGCTCATCCCGAGGGCTGAGACGACTGTGCTAGACCTGAGCACAGCGCGGTCGAACCACCCAGAGACCGAAACGGAAGACAGCAGTGAAACCGAACATCCTCGTCATCCTCGCCGACCAGGTCGTTCCCTTCCTGACGGGCCCCTACGGGGATCCCGTGGCGCAGACGCCGAACCTCGACGAGCTCTCCGCGCGGGGGGTGAGATTCGACGCCGCCTACACGCCGGTGCCGCTGTGCTCGCCGGCCCGGGCATCCTTCATGGCCGGCAGGGACGCCTCCGCCATGGGCTGCTTCGACAACGCCTCGGTGATGCCGGCCGATGAGCCGACCATGGGCCACTATCTCACGAACGCCGGCTACGAGACGGTGTTGTCGGGAAAGATGCATTTCATTGGCCCCGACCAGCTGCACGGCTTCCGCACCAGGCTGACCACGGATGTCTTCCCCGCCGGCGTCGACTGGGTTCCGAGCGTCGACGAGAACGGCAAGTTCCCGGCCGGCGGCCATGCCCGGCACTACGCCGCACCCGATCCCGGGGTGCACAGCTGGACGAAGTTCATGGCATTCGACGAGGAGACCCAGTTCCGGGCCGTGGAGCATCTTCGCGAGCGGGGCCGCACGAACGCGGCCGAGCCGTTCGCCATGGTGGTCTCCTATCATCATCCGCACGATCCGTTCCATGTGCAGCGGAGGTTCTGGGACCTCTACGAAGGTGCCGACATCCCGATCCCGGAGTATCCCGAGAATCTCGAGTCGACGTATTCGGCCATGGATCGCTGGGCCAATGAAGCGCACTACGATCTGGCCGACCCGGACAGCATGCGGCAGCTACGTCGCGCCTACTATGCGGCGCTCAGCTATGTCGACGAGAAGATCGGCGAGCTGATCGCCGTGCTGCGCGAGTCCGGCGAGTGGGAGGACACCCTCGTCGTCTTCAGCAGTGACCACGGCGACATGCTGGGCGAGCGCGGCATGGTGCAGAAGCGCTGCTTCTACGAGTGGTCGGCTCGGGTGCCGCTCGTCATCCGGTTCCCGGGGGATGAGCACGCGGGTGACGTCGTCACGGCCCCGGCCTCCCTCATCGACCTGCTGCCGACCCTCCTCGACCTCGTCGGAGTTCCCGCCTCGGATCGTGCGCTGCTGGACGGCCGCTCGGTACTGCCGTTGATCAGGCCCCTCGGCGGTGATGAGGCGGTGGATGAGGTGGAGGATGAGCGCGTGGTCTTCTCGGAGTACCACCTGGAGAAGGTCTGGGCGCCCTGCTTCATGGTCCGACGCGGCCGGTTCAAGTACATCTACATCCACGGGCACGACCGGCAGCTCTTCGATCTGGACGACGATCCGGGGGAGTGGCGGAGTCTCGCCGGCGATCCGGCGCACCGAGAGGTCGAGAGCGAGCTGCATTCGCTGCTCCTCGGCCGCTTCGATCCGCAGCGCCTGGCCGAGGAGGGCGCCGCCAGTCTCCGCCGCCGTGAGATCATCAAGCCCGCCATGCAGCGCAACGGCACCCATTGGGACTACACGCCGGTGTTCGACGCCACGCGGCAGTACGTCCGTTGAGCTTGGCAGCGGCTACTTGAAATGCGCTCCGGCGTTCACGAGCAGGGTCTGCCCGGTGATGGCATCGCTCTCGGGGCCGACGAGGAACAGCGCAGCACCCACCACATCGTTCGGCCGGAGCACGCCGGGGATCGCCTGTCCGAGGGAGCGCTGCTCCTTGGCGTGCAGGAGCTCCTCGTCGGGGTCGGCCTCGCTGAGCACACTCGTGGGCGCCAGGCAGTTCACCCGGATCCCCGAGGACCCGAGTTCCTGCGAGAGCACCTGGCTGAGACCCACGACCGCGGCCTTGCTCGCCACGTAGTGCGCGAAGCCGCGCACCGGTTTGAAGGCGGTGTCGGAGCCGATGTTGAGGATCTTGCCGTAGCCGGCCGCCCGCATCACCGGGGCGACGGCGCGGCAGACGGTCCACACACCGCGCACGTTCACCGCCATCACGGCGTCGAACTCCCGCTCGGGGATCTCCTCGAAGCCGCCCCGGGAGACCGGGATGCTCGCGAAGATCGCCGCATTGTTGATGAGGATGTCGACACCGCCGTAGCGGGAGACGGTCTCGGCGACGAGGCGGTCGGCCGAAGCGGAATCGGCCACATCGGTGGCGATCGCCGTCGCCTCGAGCCCTTCCGCCACGAGCCCCGCCGCGGCGGACTCCCCGGCAGCGGCGTCCAGTTCCGCGATGACGACCCGCGCGCCCTCGCGAGCGAGGGCATCGGCGTAGGCGAGGCCGATGCCGTGGCCGGCGCCCGTCACGATGGCGGTGCGTCCCTCGAAGCGCACGGATCAGACCCCGTAGTAGAGCTCGTACTCGAAGGGATGCGGTCGCTGGGCGGCCGGCGTGATCTCCTTGTCGCGCTTGTAGGAGATCCAGGTCTCGATCAGGTCGAGGGTGAAGACGCCGCCGGCCGTCAGGTAGTCGTGGTCGGACTCGAGGGCGGCGAGCGCCTCCTGCAGTGAGGCGGGGACCTGCGGGATGTTCCTGGCCTCCTCCGGCGGGAGCTCATAGAGGTCCTTGTCGACCGGCTCGTGGGGCTCGATGCGGTTCTTGATGCCGTCGAGGCCGGCCATGAGCTGCGCCGCGAAGGCCAGATAGGGGTTTCCGGAGGCGTCGGGGGCCCGGAACTCGATGCGCTTGGCCTTCGGGTTGGTGCCCGTGATCGGGATGCGGATGGACGCGGAGCGGTTGCCGGCCGAGTAGACGAGGTTCACGGGCGCCTCGAAGCCGGGGATGAGCCGGCGATAGGAGTTCAGCGTCGGGTTGGTGAATGCCAGCACCGAGGCGGCGTGGGCCAGGATGCCCCCGATGTACCACCGGGCGATGTCGCTCAATCCGCCGTATCCGCGCTCGTCGTAGAAGAGCGGCTTGCCCTCGTTCCAGAGCGATTGGTGCGTGTGCATGCCGGAGCCGTTGTCGCCGAAGAGCAGCTTGGGCATGAAGGTCGCCGTCTTGCCCCACTGCTCGGCGGTGTTCTTGACGATGTACTTGAACTTGAGCAGGTCGTCTGCGGCGCGCACCATGGTGTCGAAGCGGTAGTTGATCTCGGCCTGACCGCCCGTGCCGACCTCGTGGTGAGCCCGCTCCAGCACCAGACCGGACTCGATCAGCTTCAGGCAGATGTCGTCGCGCAGGTCGGCCTGCTTGTCGACGGGGCTCACGGGGAAGTAGCCGCCCTTGAACGGGGTCTTGTTGCCCAGGTTGCCCCCCGGCTCCTCGCGTCCGGAGTTCCACGCCCCCTCCACCGAGTCGACGGCGTAGAAGCTCGATTGCTGCCTCACCTCGTAGCGGACGTCGTCGAAGATGTAGAACTCGGCCTCCGGGGCGAAGTACGCCGTGTCGGCGACCCCGGTCGAGGCGAGGTAGCGCTCCGCCTTCTTCGCCACCTGCCGGGGGTCGCGGCTGTAGATCTCGCCGTTGCGGGGGTTGTGGATGTCGAAGAGCATCACCAGCGTGCGCTCGGCCCGGAACGGGTCGACGTAGGCCGTCGTGACGTCGGGGATGAGCTGCATGTCGGACTCATGGATGGAGGCGAACCCTCGGATGGACGACCCGTCGAAGAGCTGACCGACGCTGAAGAACTCCTCATCGACCGTGGAGGCGGGGATGGTGAAGTGCTGCTGCACTCCGGGGAGGTCGGTGAAGCGGATGTCGAGGAACTTGACTCCGGTGTCCTCGATGAACGCCATTGCCTCGGCAGAATCACTGAACATGAACGTCTCTCCCAATCCCTCGTCCGGTCGGCCGGGCGTCCCGGCCATTGCCGAGACTAGACCCGGCCGGTTTCACCGCGGTGTCACCATTGTTTCATCCATGTAACGCGCCGCCGTCATCGATAGAGTTGACGGGTGCCTCCTGCCCCGCTTCCGCATCCCTCCGAGAGCTGGCCGGGTGAGCGGCTCGGGCTGCCGGAGCACGGGCCTCGGTCGGTGGCACGGCTGCCCCGGCGCCTCGTCGCCCTGGCCATCGACTGGGCCCTGTGCAGCCTGGTCTCGGCCGCCTTCTTCGGCTACGACGGCTGGGCGACGCTGAGCATCTTCGCGGCGACCCAGATCGTCTTCATCGTCTTCACTGGCGGCGGCATCGGTCACCTGCTGCTCGGCCTGCGAGTGGTCCCGCTGCGCGGCGGCTGGGTGGGCGCCTGGCGGCCGATCGTCCGCACGATCCTGATCTGCATCGTCATCCCGGCGGTCATCTGGGATCGGGACCAGCGGGGCGTTCACGACCGGATTGCCGGCACGGTGCTCGTGCGCCGCTGAGGTCGTGCGCCGCCGAGCCCCGGGCTTCGCGGACGACGCCTCGCAGCGGCCGTCAGCGCGGCCGGGGTGCGCGCACCTTGAACGGGTCGATGCCCTTGGGGATGGGCAGCGCCGACTTGCCGAGCGAGGAGACCCGGTTGCTGACCGCCAGCACTTCGGCCTTGTTCAGGGCCTTCTTGACCTTGCCGAGGCGCTTCACCAGCCGGTGGATGGGGACGGAGTCCTCGTCGGGGCCGACATGGATGGTGGTGATCGGGACGTTGGGCAGGATGCGTCCCACCTTCCGGCGCTCCTCGTCGAGCATCCGGGCGGTGCGGCTCTTGGGACCCTCGGCGATCAGCGCGACGCCGCCCTTGCCGACGGCGCGGTAGATCGCATCCTGGGTCTTGCCGTTCACGGCGACCGGCATCTCGTTCGCGATCCAGCCGCGCCGCAGGGAGCTCTTGAGCACGCTGCCGACGGCCCCGGGCTTGCCCTCGATCTGGGAGTAGGCGGCCCGCTCCGCCCGGCGTCCGAGCACGATCAGGGCGACCAGCAACCCGCCCATGACCCCGGCGACGATCCAGAGCACCATGCCGATGGCGCTGTCGCGGTTCAGGAGCAGACCGACGACGAGGCCGATGACGATGGGGAGCAGGAAGCCCAGTGCCATGTACCAGACGGCGTTCGGGTCGTAGCGGCGGGTCATCTGGAAGACCTGCCACATCTGCTTGAGGCGTCCGGGCTCTTTCGTCGCCTTCGTGGTGCTCGCCTTTTCGGCGGTGGATGCGCGTGCCATGCCTTCAAGGATAACGGGGCGGCGATGCGCCCGTCCTCCCCGTCGAAGCCGCTGCGCATCGAGTGCCCCGACCTTCCCGCCGGACACGATCGGTCCGCCGGGAGGCCGATGCTGAGGGGATGGAGGAGCTCGGCGGATACCGCGTGGTCGGACGCCTCGGCTCGGGTCGCCGCGCCGAGGTGTATCTGGCGGAGGGGGGCGCGCCGGTCGCGATCAAGCGCTACCGCCCGGGAACGAGCCGCGAGGAGATCGATGCCGAGCTGGCCGTGCTCAGCCGGCTCGGCTCCCGGCATATCGTCCGGCTGCTGGACGTGGCATCGGGCCCCGACGGGCTGCCGCTGGCGATCCTCGACCCGCTGCTGCCCGGAGGGTCTGCGGCGATGGCGGCGCCGGTACCGCTCGCGGAGCTGCTCCGCGCCCCGGTCCCTTCGGGGGAGGCCGTCACCATGCTCGTCCCGGCGATCGAGATGCTGGCCGCCCTGCGCCGCGCCCGGGTGGTCCACGGCGACCTGCGGCCCTCGTCCATCCTGATCGATCGGGTGGGAGCGCCGGTGCTCGCCTGCTTCGGGCGGGCCGCGATCGTGCCGGCAGGCGGAGGGTTCCCGGCCCGTGACCTCGTCGACGCTGTGGCGCTCGTCCGTCTCGTGCTGAGCAGGGTCGCGGGTGCGCAGCGTGGCGGATCCGGCAGCGAGCTGCTCGCCTGGCTGGAGGCCGAGGTGTCGGCGATCGCGATGCCGGCTGCGGATGAGCCCTCCCTCGTGCCGGAGGACGTGCCGGAGGACGTGGCGGAGCGCTTCGCGGAGCGCCTGGCCGAGCGGCTGTTCCAGTCAGCGGATCCGCTCCCGCTCCGGCTGCCGGGCGGCGGAGTCGATGCGGGGGCGCGGACCGGGGCCGCGGGGGATGCCGATGCTGGGCTGCGGCATCCGATCCCGTCCCGGCTCGGCGGGGAGGAGGGGCCGGCCCGATTGGTCGGCGCCGGTCAGCCCGAGAGGCCCGAGGGCCGGATGAGGGGAGGGGGCCGGATGAGAGGAGGGGGCGAGGATCGGGAGGCGGCGGGGGGACTGCGGGAGGCTGGCATGCTCTTCCTCCGGCGGGTGAGGGAGGCGCTGGACGGGCTGCCGTTGCTGAGCGGGCGCCTGCAGATCGGCGCACCGGCGGAAGAGGGATCGCCGGCAGAAGGATCGCCGGGACGGGGGCGGGCAGGAAGGAGACCGCCGGGCAGGAGGCAGCGCGGCAAGATGCTGCTGACGGGCGCGATCGTCGCCGCAGGGTTGGCGGTGGCCCTGTTCCTGCCCGCTGCGGACGGCGATCACGACGACCGGGATCGGCAGGGCGCCTCGGTCGAGGGTGCCGGCTTCCACGATGCCCCCGGTGTCGAGGACGATCCGCGTGTCGAGGACGATCCGGGTGCCGAGGACGATCCGGAGGCCGCGCTCCCCGGTCTGCTCAGGATCCGGGCGGGCTGCCTGGATGCCCTCGACCTCGCCTGTCTGGACCGAGCCGATGGCCGGGGCTCAGCGGCCCATCGAGCCGATGAATTGGCGATCCGGCTCGCGGTGCAGGGGATACAGGAGATGCAGGGGACCCAGGGGACGCCGGGTGCGCAGCCCGCCCATGGTCCGGGAGCGCGACCCGTCGCCTCGGCATCCCTGCGGCTGCTGGACCGGATGGGCGATACGGCGCTCTTCGCGGCCGGCGTCCCCGGCGCAGAAGCCGCCACCATCCTCCTCGCGAAGGAGACGGTCGGCGATCGCCCGGTCTGGCGCATCCGCGCCCTGCACGGTGCTGATCTGCAGGGTGCCGATCTGCAGGCTACAGATCCCAGCGGTGCTGATCTCAGCGGTGTTCATCCCGGCGGTGCAGACCAGCACGACGAGCGCGGCGGCTAGATCCCCAGCTGCCCGGAGAAGTCGCCCGACTCGAGGCGGTCCTTCACCGCGACGAGGAAGCGGGCCGCATCGGCTCCGTCGACGATCCGGTGATCGTACGACAGCGCCAGATAGACCATCGAGCGCACGGCGATCGCGTCCAGCCCGTTGTCCGAGACCACTACGGGCCGCTTCGTGACGATACCGGTGCCGAGGATGGCGACCTGGGGCAGGAAGACGACCGGGGTGTCGAAGAGGGCGCCTCGCGATCCCGTGTTCGTCAGCGTGAAGGTGCCGCCCGCCAGCTCGTCGGGCTTGAGCTTGTTCTGCCGGGTGCGCTCGGCGAGGTCGGCGATCTCCGTGGCGAGCCCGGCGACGTCCAGCTCGCCGGCATTGCGCACCACCGGGGTGAGCAGGCCCCGCTCGGTGTCGACGGCGATGCTGATGTTCTCCTCGGCGGGGTAGACGATGCTGTCCCCGTCGATCGTCGCGTTCACGATGGGGAACGCCTTCAGGGCCTCGGCGGCGGCGAGGGCGAAGAAGGGGAGGAAGGAGAGCTTGACTCCCGTCTTCTCCTGGAAGCGCTGCTTGACCTCGTCGCGCAAGGCGGCCAGGCGCGTGACATCGACCTCGACCACCGAGGTGAGCTGGGCCGAGCTCTGCATCGAGACCACGGCGCGCTCGGCGATGACCTTCCGCAGGCGCGACATGGGCACCGTCGTCCCGCGCAGCGGAGAGGTCTCCAGCACGGGCGCGGACGGTGCCGCCTCGCCGGCTGCCGACGTGCCACCGGCGGCGAGCACGTCCTGCTTGCGGATGCGCCCGCCGACCCCGGTGCCGGAGACCGTGGACAGGTCGACGCCACGCTCGTTCGCGAGCTTGCGGACGAGCGGGGTCACGTAGCTCGCACCGGAGCCCTCGGGGGCTGCCGCCGCAGCGGGCGACGGGGCGGCCTGGGCCTCAGGCGCCGCCTCCGGCTCGGGTGCCGCCTCGGGCTGGGGTGCCGGCTCGGGCTGGGGTGCCGGCTCGGGTTCCGGCGACGGCTCGGGCTCGGGCTCGGGTGCCGCCTCGGGCTGGGGCGCCGGCTCGGCGGGGGCGGCCTCCTGAGCCTCCGGCTCCGTGGATGCCGGCTCGGTCTCGGGCTCGGCGGCCTGGTCGGCGGCCTCGGGCTCGCCGGATGCGGCTTCTGCAGGAGCGGGCTCGGCCGGAGCGGAGCCGGAGCCGTCGCCGATGGTCACCAGCGGCGTCCCGACCTCGACCGTCTCGTCCTCGGCGACGAGGATGGCCTCGATCACACCGGCCACGGGGGAGGGGATCTCCGTGTCGACCTTGTCCGTCGACACCTCGACCAGCGGCTCATCCACCTCCACCCGGTCGCCGACGTTCTTCAGCCAGCGGGTCACCGTGCCCTCGGTGACACTCTCTCCGAGTGCCGGGAGGTTGACGGATTCGCTCATGGGTTTTTGCTCCTTAAGACCGGTACGCGTTCTTCTAGCTTATTCGACCGACTGCGTCAGACCCCGTGCAGAGGCTTGCCGGCCAGCGCCAGGAACGCCTCGCCCAGAGCCTCGTCCTGGGTCGGGTGCGCGTGGATGAGCGGGGCGACGTCTTCGGGGTAGGCCTCCCAGTTCACGGCGAGCTGAGCCTCGCCGATCAGCTCGCCGACCCGGCCGCCGATCATGTGCACGCCCACGACCGGGCCGTCGTTCACCCGGACCACCTTGATCATGCCCGAGGTGCCGATGATGTGGCTCTTGCCGTTCCCGGCGAGGTTGTAGTCGTAGGAGGAGACCTGATCCGCGCCGTGCTGCTCCTTGGCCTTCGCCTCCGTGAGCCCGATCGAGGCGACCTCCGGGTCGGAGTACGTGACCTTCGGGATGTTGACATCCGGGATGACCACCGGGTTCAGGCCGGCCAGCTCCTCGGCCACGAAGATGCCCTGCTGGAAGCCGCGATGCGCCAGCTGCAGGCCGGGCACGATGTCGCCCACCGCGTAGACGCCGGGCACATTCGTGGCCAGCCGCTCATCGGTGAGCACGAAGCCCCGGTCCATGGCGATGCCGACCTCCTCGTAGCCCAGGTTCGCGGTCGAGGGTCCACGGCCCACGGCGACGAGCAGCAGGTCGGCCTCGATGGACTCGCCGCTCTCCAGGGACACGATGACGCCGTCGTCGTTCTGGGTGACCCCCTTGAAGCGCACGCCGAGCTTGAAGTCGATGCCGCGCTTGCGGAAGGCGCGCTCGAACTGCTTGCTGATCGCCTCATCCTCGTTCGGCACCAGATGGGGCAGGGCCTCGATGATGGTCACCTCGGCGCCCCAGCTGCGCCACACGCTGGAGAACTCGACGCCGATCACGCCGCCGCCCAGCACGGCCACCTTCTTCGGCACGTAGTCGAGCTGCAGCGCCTGCTCGGAGGTGATCACCCGGCCGCCGATCTCCAGCCCGGGCAGCGAGCGGGAGTAGGAGCCGGTCGCCAGGATGATGTTCTTGCCCGTCAGCGTGGTGTCGCCGACCTGCACGGTCGTGGGCGAGGTGAGACGGCCTTCCCCCTCGATCACGGTGATGCCCCGGGAGGAGATCAGGCCGGTGAGGCCCTTGAACTTGCTCGAGACGATGTCCTCGCGATACTTGGTCACCGCGGCGATGTCGATGCCCTCGAAGGCGGCGGTGACGCCGTATTTGGCGGAGTCGCGCGCGACATCGGCGACCTCGGCCGAATGCAGGAGCGCCTTCGTCGGAATGCAGCCGATGTGCAGGCAGGTGCCGCCCAGCTTGTCCTTCTCGACCAGGCCGACGGAGAAGCCCAATTGGCTCGCTCGCAATGCGGCGGCGTATCCGCCGCTGCCGGCTCCGAGGATGACAATGTCAAAATTCTGTTCCGACACCCAGCAACTCCTTTGGTCGTGAAGGACTCGTGCGACGGCCTGCCGGTCGGGGTGGGACGCCAGGCTGTTTGGGTCAAGTTATCCTTGCCACAAAGACCTTACTACGCGTCGCTTAAATCCTCCGCGAGACGCAGGAGCGCCCGGACCGCGACCCCGGTCGGGCCCTTGGAGGTATAGCCGTAGCCGCCGCCCGCGTTGTTCGCCGTTCCGGCGATGTCGAGGTGCGCCCAGGGGATCTGGCGGCTGTCGTCCGCGCTCCTCGGCCCCACGAACTCTCTCAGGAAGACCCCAGCCAGCAGCATCCCCCCTGCCGTGTTGCCGATGCGGACATTGGCCAGGTCCGCGACATCGGAGTTGATGGCCGCGCGCAGCTCCTCGGCCAGGGGCATATGCCAGAAGAGCTCGCCGGCCGCGGCTGCGGATGCGATGACGCGCGCGACGAACTCGTCGTCGCCCATCACGGCGGTGTGCCGGTCGCCCAGCGCGACCCGTGCCGCACCGGTCAGCGTGGCGATGTCCACGATCGCGTCGGGATGCTCCTCGCCGGCGGCGACGAGCCCGTCCGCCAGCACCAGGCGGCCCTCGGCATCGGTGTTGAGCACCTCGACGGTCTTTCCGCCCCGGATCCGGAGCACATCGCCGGGCCGGGTGGCCGTGCCCGACGGCAGGTTCTCGGCCAGGCACAGCCAAGCCGTGAGCCGCACGGGCAGGGCGAGCTCGGCCGCCGCCAGCACCACGGCCATGGCGGTGGCGGCACCGGTCATGTCGTACTTCATGCCGACCATCGATGCGGCGGGCTTGAGCGATAGGCCTCCGGAGTCGAAGGTGATGCCCTTGCCGACCAGGGCGAGATGCCTCTTCGCCTGCGACGGGGCGTAGCTCATCTTGACCAGCCGCGGCCCCCGGGAGGATCCCTGGCCGACGCCGAGGATGCCGCCGTAGCCGCCGGCGCGCAGCGCCTCCTCGTCGAGCACTTCGACGGCGACCGGGCCGTCGTCGGCGAGGGTGCGTACCCGGTCCGCGAAGCTCTCGGGATAGAGATCGGATGCCGGCATGTTGACGAGGTCGCGCACCGCGTGGACCGCGCGGGCGGCGGCCGCGGCCCGCGCAGTCAGCCCGTCATCCGCCACCGCGGCGTGCACGACGATGCTCGACGCCCCCGACTTCGCAGCGGAGAGCGACGAGCTGCGGTACTCGTCGTAGCCGTAGGCGCCCAGGGCGGCCCCCTCGAGGATCGCGAGCGTCTCCTCGGCTGTCGAGGCGGGCAGGGCGAAGGCGAGCGAGCCCACTCCCCGGATCTGCCGGGCGGCGGAGCCGGCCGCATAGCGCAGGCCGGCCGCGGTCACGGGTCCCGGGCCCAGGCCGATCAGGGCGATGCCGGGCTGCCCCTCCTGCGACGGCGGCAGCCGGAAGAGCTCGTCCTTGCCGCCCGTGGCGCCGATCGCTGCGAGGGACTCCCGGAGCCGGTCCAGCCACTCGACGCCCGGGGCGCCGTCCCCGGGGATCGGGCCGGCCAGAGCCGGCGAGGCGTCGTCGGCCGTGACGCCGAGCACCAGCACCTCCCCGGCGGATCGTTCGAGCGGTTCGGCAGAGAGGCGAAGGACAGGAAGGGGCATGCAGCCATGTTAGCCGCGGGCCGCCGCGCAGAATCCGCCGGGTCTCTCGCCCCCGACCGCGCCTGTTCGCTGACGGCATGCCCCTTTATGGCCGGATGAGCCGGGATCGCGAGGGAGCGGCGGTTAGAGTGAGAATATGCGCGATCCATCTGACTTATACGAGTCGAACGTGGACGTCGTCCATGTTCCGAGCGGATTGAACCTCGTCGCAGCCCTCACCGGTTTCGCCGATTCCGGGGCGGCGGTGAGCCAGTTCAGCGAACACCTGCTCACCACGCTCGACTACCAGGTCGTGACGGTCTTCGATGCGGATGCGCTGCTGGACTACCGTGCCCGCCGTCCGGTGATCAGCTTCGACCAGGATCATCTGAGCGACTACCGCCCGCTGACCCTGAAGCTCTACCTCGCCAACGACGAGCTGGGCCAGCCCTTCCTCCTGCTGACCGGCTTCGAGCCGGACTTCCAATGGGAGCGCTTCGTCTCGGCCGTGCTGGAGCTCGTCGATCGCTACCAGGTGAAGGCGACGACCTGGGTGCACGCCATCCCCATGCCGGTCCCGCACACCCGGCCCATCGGGGTGACCGTGAGCGGCAATCGCCCCGAGCTCGTCGAGGCCATGTCGGTGTGGCGTCCGCACACGCAGGTGCCGGCGAACGTCCTCCATCTGGTCGAATACCGCCTGCAGGAGCTCGACCATCCGGTCACCGGATTCGTCCTGCTGATACCCCATTACCTGGCCGACACCGAGTACCCCGATGCCGCCGTCGCCGCCCTGGAGTGCATCAGCGCTGCGACCGGTCTGTTCTTCCCCACCGACCAGCTCCGGCAGGAGGGTCGGGAGTTCGTCGCCAAGATCGACAGCCAGGTCGAGGGCAACTCCGAGCTGGCGCGCCTGGTCGGGGCACTGGAGGAGCGGCACGACAGCTATATGGAGGGCAGCACCCTCCGCTCGCCGCTGACGAACGACAGCGGCCGGCTGCCGACCGCGGACGAGATCGCCGCAGAGCTGGAGAAGTTCCTGGCCTTCCACCACAAGGGTCGCGACGAGAACCCCTGATCCGCCCGACGGCGGCTCTGGGCGCCGCGAAAGCATGCAATAATTGTCCCAGGACCCTTTCAATTCCGTGATCCCCGGTGCCATCCACGCATTCCGGGTAAGGACTTGACATGGGTCTTAGTACTGCCCGAAAACTATCGCCGGATCCCCCGCCCAGCCGATCCCGCCGGTGGACGCGACAGTGAGATTGAGCAAGAGAGAGGGGCACGAATGGCTGCCCGAACCGAGTCCAAGCCCAAGACGGATCCCGTGATCGCGGAGCCGAAGGCCGGGTCGACGAAGACCGCGCCTTCGAGCGCCAAGCGGCCGGCGGCATCCGCGCGAGGGACCGCGCCTGCCGCCAAGCCGGAGCCGAAGAAGCCGGCGCCAGAGTCGACGGCGAAGAAGACCGAGCCGGCCCAGCCCGCGAAGGCCCAGCCCGCCAAGGCCGCGGCAGCGAAGGCCCAGCCGGCGAAGGCCCAGCCGGCGAAGGCCGCGGCCGCCAAGGCTGCACCGAAGAAGCCGGAGCCCAAGAAGACGGAGCCGAAGAAGACGGAGCCGAAGAAGACGGAGCCCCCGAAGGCCGAGGCCGCCGGGTCCAGCGCGAAGAAGGCCCCGCAGAAGACCACGGAGAAGGCAGCGCCGAAGCAGCCGGCGTCGAAGAAGCCCGCGCAGAAGAAGCCCGCGCAGAAGAAGGCTGCCGAGAAGGACGGCGCCACCACGGCGACCGAGGTCGAGATCGAGGACGATCTCGACGAGGTGGCCGAGCCCGACGAGGTCGCCGAACCCGAGCTGGAGGCGGAGGACGACGGCGAGGAGGGCGAGCCCGACGAGGACGAGGGCGAGGACGACGCGGAGCAGCCGAAGCACGACGAGAAGGCGAAGGACGACTCCGACGACGACTCGGACGACGAGGAGGAGCAGCTCCCGACCGATGCGCTCGTGCTCTCGCTGGTCGACGACGATGACGAGGTCCCGGTCTACTCCTCGGCCATCACCGGCGCGACGGCCGATCCGGTCAAGGACTATCTGAAGCAGATCGGCAAGGTCGCCCTGCTCAATGCCGCCGAGGAGGTGGAGTTGGCCATGCGGATCGAGGCGGGCCTCTTCGCCGAGGACAAGCTGGCGAACACGCCCAATCTCACGCCGGAGGCGGTGCGCGAGCTGAAGTGGGTGGCCAAGGACGGACAGCGGGCCAAGAGCCACCTGCTGGGCGCGAACCTGCGCCTGGTGGTCAGCCTGGCCAAGCGGTACACGGGCCGGGGCATGCAGTTCCTCGACCTGATCCAAGAGGGGAACCTCGGTCTCATCCGCGCGGTCGAGAAGTTCGACTACACGAAGGGCTTCAAGTTCTCCACCTACGCGACGTGGTGGATCCGTCAGGCGATCACGCGGGCCATGGCCGACCAGGCCCGCACCATCCGCATCCCCGTGCACATGGTCGAGGTGATCAACAAGCTCGCCCGGGTGCAGCGGCAGATGCTCCAGGATCTCGGGCGGGAGCCCACTCCGGAGGAGCTGAGCAGGGAGCTCGACATGACGCCCGAGAAGGTCGTCGAGGTGCAGAAGTACGGTCGCGAGCCGATCTCGCTGCACACGCCCCTGGGCGAGGACGGCGACAGCGAGTTCGGCGACCTCATCGAGGACACCGAGGCGGTCGTCCCCGCGGACGCGGTCGGCTTCACCATGCTGCAGAAGCAGCTGGAGTCCCTGCTCGACTCGCTCTCGGAGCGGGAGGCCGGCGTCATCCGCATGCGCTTCGGCCTCGGCGACGGCATGCCGAAGACCCTCGACCAGATCGGGGACACCTTCGGGGTGACCCGGGAGCGGATCCGCCAGATCGAGTCCAAGACCATGGCGAAGCTGCGCCACCCCTCCCGCTCCCAGTCACTGCGCGACTACCTCGAGTAGCCCGTGCTGCGCTACGTCTTCCCCATCCTGATCGGGAAGCTGGTCAAAAGGGCCGTGCTGCTGCTGCGACCCGGCGGGGGGACCGCTATCCCGGGCCGGGTCGTGGAACGGCTCGCGCCGGGCCTGCTGGCGAAGATCCTCGCCCAGCCTCCCCGCGGGGTCGTCGTCGTCACCGGGTCGAGCGGAAAGTCCACCACGACGAAGATGGTCGCCGCCGTGCTCCGCGCTCACGGGATGGACGTCTTCACCAATCGCTTCACGGCGAACGTGACCCGGGGGATGCTCTCGGAGCTGCTCGACGTCATCGACTGGCGCGGCCGGCTCGGCCATGAGATCGCCGTGATGGAGATGGACGAGGGCTATTCGGCCATCACCACCGAGCAGGTGCCCGCTCGGGTGCTCGTGCTGCTGAACGTCATGGTGGATCAGCTGCATCGGTGGTTCGAACCGGAGCGCGTCGCCTCCTACCTGGAGCGGGCGGCCCGGGCGACGGCGGAGTCCGTCGTGGTGAACCGCGACGATCCGCAGCTGCGGCTGATCGCCCAGCGGCTGCCGGAGCGGCCCGGGCGCACTCTGCGCTATTTCGGGGTGAGCGACGAGGTGCTGCGCACGGTGCCCCGCGGCCTCGGATCGGCGGCCGACTTCTCCGGTCTGGCCTCGGCTCCGCTGCCGCCCGGCGCGGGCGCGTCCGAGGTGATCGGCTTCGAGGGGACCCATGCCGTCATCGCGGTGTCGGCGACCGCCGCGCAGCCGGAGGCGACGGTCGACATCGAGCTGCCCTCGCGCGGAGTGCACTTCGCCACCGACTCGGCCGCCGCCATCGAGGCGGGCCGGGCGGTGCTCGGGGACGCCTTCGATCCGGAGGTCGCCGCGGAGGCGCTGGCCAGCATCCCGACGGTCTTCGGCCGCGGCGAGAAGACCCTGGTGGAGGGGGAGCCGGTGGAGTTCGTGCTCACCAAGAGCCCCACGAGCATCCAGATCAACCTGGACTACCTCGAGCCGGACATCGAGCAGATCTATGTCGCCGTCGGCAAGGACATCTTCGACGCCTCGCAGCTGTGGATCTCGGATTGGTCGAGTCTGGGGCACGCGGACATGGTCTCCGGATGGCAGACCTGGGATTCGGCGCTCAAGCTGCACTACGACAATGTGGCCACCGATCGGGTCGAGCCGGACATCGAGCGCGCGACCAGGGAGTTCTTCGATCGCCCCGCCCCGTTGCACGGGGTGAAGACGGTCATCTTCACGCCGGAGAGCATGCGGCGGATGCGTCGCCTGCTCGGCTTCTTCTACGCCGACACCGCCGCGAAGGATGGGGCCTCCGGCGAGGGGAGACGGGGCAAGCCGTGACCGACCCCATCGTGATCCTCGACCTCTTCCCCCGGCACTTCAACGTCAACGGGGACTGCGGGAACGTGCTCTGCCTGAGACGCCGGCTGGAATGGGCCGGCATCCCCGTGACCGTGCTCGAGCTGGAGCCCGGGCAGGCGTGGCCGCAGGAGAGGCCCGATCTGGTGCACCTCGGAGGCGGCAGCCTGGCCGCGCAACGGGCGGCGCTGCCCGAGCTCGTGGCGAACCGGGAACGCCTGGCCGGCTGGATCGCCGTCGGCATGCCCTTCCTCGCCGTCGCCGGGGGCTTCCAGCTCAGCATGGGCACCGTGAGCCTCTCACCCGGCCAGGCCGAGGCCGGGCTGGGCGTGTTCGCGGGGTCGAGCGACCCCGCCGGCAGTCGGATCAGCGGCTTCGCCGTGGCGCGGAGCGAGCACGGACTGATCTTCGGGTACCAGAACCTCGGCCAGGTCGTCCGACTGGCGCCGGGACAGCCCGCCCTGGGCGACCTCGTGCACGGGCACGGCAACGACTCGCCCGCCGCCACCGAGGGAGCCGTCTCCGGCAGCGCGATCGGAAGCAATCTGCACGGGCCGCTGCTGCCGAAGAACCCGGCGCTGGCGGATGCCATGATCCGTGCCGCGCTCTCGCCGCGGGGCATCCCCTACGAGCTCGGCGAGGCGCACGCCAAAGCCGATCACTACGCGGCGAAGGGCAACGAGACCATCGTCGAGCGCCTCGAACTCGGCAAGACGCTCACGGCGCCGTCGGCATAGCCCGGGCCGGCTGCCGGCTGCCGGCCGCCGTTCTCCTCAGTCGTTCTCCTCGTAGAGCCGGCTGCTCTCGTCATGCCAGCTGGTGGCGACCGCGGCGAGCTTCTCCTGGTGCTTCCGCCCGTGGTGGGCGCAGAACAGCAGCTCGCTGTCGCCGATCGCGACCCGGATGTAGGCCTGGGCTCCGCAGCTGTCGCAGCGGTCGGCGGCCGTCAGGGGCCGGCGGAGGTCGTCCTCGATGGCCGGCTGGTGTGTGGCGATCTGGGACATCCTCTTCCTCCTGATGGTGCGACGGCTATGAGATCTTCCGTTGGCTCTATCCAAACACGTCCAGGCCCCTGCAGGCTGGTGTTTCGCTGACCGCGTAGCAGCGTGGCGGGCGAGTGTCGGAGGCCGGGGGAGTCCTCGGCGGTCACTACGCTGGACAGGTGGCCAGCTCCGACTATTCCGCCAGACATCTCTCCGTGCTCGAGGGGCTCGAAGCGGTCCGCAAGCGCCCCGGGATGTACATCGGCTCGACCGATTCCCGCGGCCTCATGCACTGCCTCTGGGAGATCATCGACAACTCGGTCGACGAGGCGCTGGGCGGCTACGGGGACCGGATCGAGGTCATCCTGCATGCCGACGGCAGCGTCGAGGTGCGGGACCGGGCCCGGGGCATCCCCATCGACATCGAGCCGAAGACCGGCCTCAGCGGGGTCGAGGTCGTGTTCACCAAGCTGCATGCCGGCGGCAAGTTCGGCAGCGGCTCCTACACCTCCTCCGGGGGGCTGCACGGCGTGGGCGCCTCCGTGGTGAACGCCCTCAGCGAGCGGCTCGACGTCGAGGTGGACCGGGACGGCAAGACCTGGGCGATGTCGTTCCACCGGGGGGAGCCCGGCGTGTTCAGGGACGAGGCCGAACCGCGCCCCGATGCGCCGTTCACCCCCTTCGAGCAGGGCAGCGAGCTGCGTGTCGTCGGAAAAGCCGCCAGATCCGCCACCGGCACGCGGGTGCGCTATTGGGCCGATCCCCAGATCTTCAGCAAGGGGACGGAGTTCCAGGCCGAGGAGTTGATGACCCGGGCGCGGCAGACGGCGTTCCTGGTGAAGGGCCTGGCGCTGACCATCCGGGATGAGCGCGGCGAGACGCCCGTCGAGGAGACGTTCGCCTTCGACGGGGGCATCGCCGAGTACGTGGACCACCTGGCTCCGGATGCGGCGGTCACCGACACCTGGCGGATAACCGGGAGCGAGACCTTCACCGAGACGGTTCCCGTGCTCCAGGAGAACGGCCATATGGTGCCGACGGAGCTGACCCGGGAATGCCAGGTCGACATCGCCCTGCGGTGGGGCACGGGCTATGACACGGTGTTCCGCAGCTACGTCAACATCATCGCCACCCCCAAGGGCGGCACCCATCAGGCGGGCTTCGAGCAGGGCATGCTCAAGTTCCTGCGGAGCGCCGTCGAGCAGAACGCACGACGTCTCAAGGCCGGGAACGACAAGCTGGAGAAGGACGACGTCCTCGCGGGCCTGACCGCCGTGCTGACGGTGCGGATCCCCGAGCCCCAATTCGAGGGGCAGACCAAGGAGGTGCTGGGCACCCCGGCGGTCCGCAGCATCGTCGCCTCGGTCGTGACGCGCGCGATGCGGGAGCGCTTCGCCTCGGGCAAGCGGGAGGACAAGGCCCAATCCGCCCTGCTGCTGGAGAAGATCGTCAGCGAGATGAAGGCCCGCATCTCCGCCCGCTCGCACAAGGAGACGCAGCGGCGCAAGAACGCGCTGGAGAACTCCTCCCTGCCGGCCAAGCTCGTCGACTGCCGCAGCAGCGATGTCTCGAACAGCGAGCTGTTCATCGTCGAGGGCGATTCCGCCTTGGGCACCGCCAAGCTGGCCCGCGACAGCGAGTACCAGGCTCTGCTGCCGATCCGCGGCAAGATCCTGAACGTGCAGAAGGCGTCCATCTCCGACATGCTCTCGAACGCCGAATGCGCCTCCATCATCCAGGTGATCGGTGCGGGCTCGGGCCGCAGCTTCGACATCGAGGCGGCCCGCTACGGCAAGGTCATCATCATGAGCGACGCGGATGTGGACGGCGCGCACATCCGCACACTGCTGCTGACCCTCTTCTTCCGCTATATGCGTCCCATGATCGAGCAGGGCCGGGTCTTCGCGGCCGTGCCGCCGCTGCACCGCGTCGTCGTGCTGAATCCCGGCAGCAAGCCGAACGAGACCGTCTACACCTACTCCGAGGCCGAGCTGCAGGGAGTGCTGGCGGCTCTGAAGAGGTCCGGCAAGAGATACCAGGATCCGATCCAGCGCTACAAGGGGCTCGGCGAGATGGACGCCGAGCAGCTCTCCTCGACGACCATGGACAGGCGCCATCGCACCCTCCGCCGGGTGCGCGTCGACGACGCCGAGATGGCGGCCAGCGTCTTCGAGCTGCTCATGGGCAACGACGTCGCTCCGCGCAAGGGGTTCATCATCGCCGGCTCCGAGCGGCTCTCCCGGGATCGCATCGACATGTGATGCGGCAGCCCGGACCCGCCGCGGCTCTCGGACCCGCCATGGGTCTTCGCCGTCGCCGCTAAGCTAAAGTTGCCCTCGGAACACCAGGCCCACACAGAGAGAGCAGAGCCTTGACCGTCACGACCCCGGCAGAAGCCCCCGCCAAGAGCGAGCCGCGCCGGCAGCTGCCGACGATCAGCGCATCCGTGTGGCTGCTCGCGATCCTCGGCAGCATGGTGCTCGGGGCGATCGTCGGCGCCCTGACCGACAACTTCCTCTTCGTCTTCACGATCGTCGGGCTCACCCTCGCCAGCTGCTTCGCCGTGCTGGTGTTCCTGCCGGCCGATCCGGCGACCAAGCCGATCGGCAAGAGCGCCTGGCAGGGGCTGGACTCCTGGGCGTTGACCTCCTTCGTGTCGGCCTGCCTGCTCATCCCCTTCGTGCCGCTGGCCTTCGGGCATCTCGCTCGGCACCGCATCATCCGTCGCGGGGGGCGGGGGGACGGTCTCGCCCTGGCGGGGCTGATCATCGGCTATGTCGAGCTCTTCCTGATCGTCGCGGTGGCCTTCTGGATCTGGAACTACAACGAGCAGGGCGCCGGCGCCTGATCCGGTAGAGCCCGCGCCCCGCCGCTCAGGCGGTCGCGAGGGAAGCGCCGATCGAGCCGATCACCGCGTCCATGGCGGTGCCCGAGGCGTCTCGTCGTGCCAGGGCGCCGGGCAGCTCGCGGACGGCCCCGTCCGCGCCCACCGCGTGCGCGGGGCCGGGACCGGCCCAGGCCGTCCGCAGCGCGTCCTCGCCCTTGAGGAAGGCGTGCGCCCGGACGCCCCCGGTCGCCCGGCCCTTGCCGGGGAAGTCGCTCAGGGCGGAGACCTTCGCTCGTCCGGGATCGGCTCCCGCGATGGTGGCGCTGCTCGATGAGACGGTGACCACGACGTTCTCCTCGCCGGGGGCGATGGAGCCGAAGTGGAGCACCTGCGCTCCGGAGGCGAGGGCGATGCCGGCCATTCCGCCCGCCGAGCGGCCCTGCGGGCGCACGGCCGAGGCCGGGAAGCGCAGCAGCCGGGCGTCGGAGGCGATGAAGACCAGCTCCGAGGCGTCGTCCGCGTGCTGCACGCCCACCACCTCGTCACCGGGTTTGAGCGCGATGATCTCGAAGTCCGTGCGGGCGGGGTAGTCCCCGGGCGCAAGCCTCTTCACGACGCCGGAGCGGGTGCCCAGGGCGATCGGCTCGGGAGAGGTCAGCGACACCAGCCCGATCACCCGTTCTCCTCCCGGTCCGAGTGCGAGATAGTCCCCGGCCTTCACACCAGCAGCGAGCTGGACGGAGTTCTCCGGCACGGCGGGCAGGCCGACCGGCGACATGCGGATGAGCCGCCCCCGGTTCGTCACGGCTCCGATCTCCGTCCTGCTCGTCGTGGCGACGGAGGAGCGGATGGCATCGTGCTTGCTGCGGCGCAGGGGGCGTTTCTGCGGTTGGTCGATCGCCTCGTGCAGATCGACCCTGATCATCCTCCCGGTCGTGCTGAGGAACACCCGGCAGGGCATGTCCGGGATCTCCAGCTCGGCCGCCGCCGCGGAGCGCCGGGCGGAGGCCGGGGCGGCCACGGTCTGCTGCGCCTCGGTCAGCAGGGTGCGCCGGGGCGTCCCGAAGCGCTCCGCGACCTCTTCGAGCTCGTCGGCCACGACCTTCCTGATGCGCTCCGGCTCGGCGAGGAGCTGCTCCAACGTGTCGATCTCCGCCCGCAACTGGTCTCGCTCCGCCTCCAGCTCGATGCGCGAGAACTTGGTGAGCCGGCGCAGGCGCAGCTCCAGGATGTACTCCGCCTGGACCGCGCTGAGATCGAAGACGTCGATGAGCCGCGACTTGGCCTGGTCGCCGTCGTCGCTGCTGCGGATCACCTGGATGACCTCGTCGATGTCGAGGATGGCGATCAGCAACCCCTCGACCAGATGCAATCGCTCCTGGCGGCGGGCCAGCCGGTACCGTGTGCGGCGTGTGGTCACCGCGATCCGGTGGTCGAGGTAGACGGTGAGCAGCTCCTTGAGACCGAGGGTCTTCGGGCCGCCGTCGACGAGGGCGACGTTGTTGATGTTGAAGGAGTCCTCCAGCGGGGTGTGCCGGTAGAGCTGCTCCAGCACCGCCTCCGGTCGGAACCCGGTCTTGACGCCGACGACGAGGCGCAGGCCGTGCTTGCGGTCGGTCAGATCGGTGACATCGGAGATGCCGCTCAGCTTCTTGGCGCCGACGCCGTCCTTGATCTTCTCGATCACCTTCTCCGCGCCGACCATGTGGGGAAGCTCGGTGATCACCAGCCCCGTCTTGCGCGCCGTGATGCTCTCGATCGACACCTTCGCGCGAGTGCGGAAGCTGCCCCGCCCGGTCTCATAGGCCTCGCGGATGCCGGAGAGCCCGACGATGGTGCCCCCGCCGGGCAGATCGGGACCGGGGAGGTGCATCATCAGATCGTCCAGGCCGGCGTCGGGGAACTCCAGCAGATGCCTGGCGGCCCCCACCACCTCGATCAGATTGTGCGGGGCCATATTCGTCGCCATCCCCACCGCGATGCCGCTGGCGCCGTTCACGAGCAGGTTCGGGAAGGCCGAGGGGAGCACCTCGGGCTGGACGAGCTGGTTGTCGTAGTTCGGCACGAAGTCGACGACGTCCTCGTCCAGGTCCGCCGTCATCGCCATGGCGGCGGGGGCGAGGCGGACCTCCGTGTAGCGTGCCGCGGCGGGTCCGTCGTCGAGGGATCCGAAGTTGCCGTGCCCGTCGATGAGCGGCACGCGCATGACGAAGGCCTGCGTCATCCGCACCATGGCGTCGTAGATCGAAGCGTCGCCATGGGGGTGCAGCTTGCCCATCACCTCGCCCGTGACGCGGGCCGACTTGACATGCCCCCGGTCCGGCCGCAGGCCCATCTCGGCCATCTGATAGAGGATGCGGCGCTGCACCGGCTTCAGGCCGTCCCTGGCGTCGGGCAGGGCCCGGGAGTAGATGACCGAGTAGGCGTACTCGAGATAGGAGTCCTGCATCTCGACGGAGACGTCGACCTCTTCGATGCGCTCGGTCTCGTGCTGTGCGGGGGCGGTGGGGTGATCAGGGTTCGTCATAGGATTGCGACCATGCTACCGGCCACGAAATCGCACCGGTTTAGCCTTGCCGATGTCCTGCCAAGTTGTGCCTCATCCCTGCTCGGCGAGGCCAATGCCCTGCGCCTGCCCCCCGTCGATGCGGCCGTGGTGCTCCTGGTGGACGGGCTGGGAGCCGCGGCGCTGAAGGCCAGGGCCGGCCACGCCCGCACCCTGGCGTCGCGGCTGACTCCGGCGGCCGTCATCGACGGGGTGTTCCCCACGACGACGGCGGCTGCCCTGGCCACCCTGACCACCGGCGAGGCTCCGGGGCGCCACGGCCTGGTGGGCTACAGCGTGCTGCAGCCGGAGCGGGACCGCGTCGTGAACCAGCTGAGCGGATGGGACGGCGAGCTGGACCCGCAGACCTGGCAGCGCTGCGACACCGTGTTCCAGCGTCACGCCGCCGCGGACTTCGGCAGCTACGCCGTGGGGCCGGCGCGATTCGCCGACTCCGGGTTCACCCGGGCCGTGCTGCGGGGGGCGGAGTACGTTCCCGCGGCGTCCATCGCGGAACGGCTCGAGGCGGCTCGGAGCGTGGTGGAGCGCGCGGGCCGGGCCCTGGTCTACGTCTACGTCCCGGAGCTCGACAGCGCCGGCCACGCCCTCGGCACGGAGTCCGCGGAGTGGACCGAGCAGCTGGAGGAGGTGGACAGGGCGGTCCGAGAGTTCTCGGCGACGCTGGGCGCTCGGCAAGGACTGCTGGTGACCGCCGACCACGGCGCCCTGGACGTGCCCCATCGCGCGCAGGTGTTCATCGACTCGAGCCCGGAGCTGGTGGAGGGGGTGCGATTCGTGGCGGGGGAGCCGCGCTGCCTGCAATTGCATGCCGAAGCCGGGGAGGCGCAGTCCCTGCTCCATCGCTGGCGGGCGGCGGAGGGCGGCCGGGCATGGGTGCTGGGCCGATCCGAGGCCATCGCCCAGGGGTGGTTCGGTCCCGCCGTCGACGCGGAGGTCGAGCCCCGTATCGGGGACGTCATCGTCGCGGCGCGCAAGAGGATCGCCTACTACGACGGCAGGACCGCCAGTGCGCACGCCCGCGCGATGGTCGGGCAGCACGGCTCGTGGTCGTCCGAGGAGTCTCGGATACCGCTGCTGCGCCTGGGCGCCTTCGAACCGCGGCCCTAGTCGTCCTCGGAGCGCGCCCCGAACACGATCTCGTCCCAGGAGGGGATCGTGGCCCGGCCCTTCTTGCCCGGCTTGGCCACCACCGGCTGCGGAGCGGTGGGCGGGAGGATCTCGTCGGAGGGATCGTCGAGCGGAACGTCGACGATCCGCATCACCCCTCCGCCCTCCTCGTCATCGTCGTCGTCCTCGAAAGAGGCGGCCTCGCGCTCCCCGCGACGACGGCGCAGGGCTTCCAGCAGATCGGCCGTCTGCCTGCTCTCGGCCCCCGAAGCCATCGGGGCCCGGTTGACGGCGGCTTCCAGAGTCTCGGGGGAGGAGGTGCGGCCGTAGGGCACGGGCTCGAGGTGCGGAGCCGTGTCGAGCTGGCTCGAGTCGACCGGGAGGAACGCACCGCTGTCGAAGCGGGAGGAGTCCGGCGTCCGCTCGTCCTTGTCGACGGCGCGGAGCCGGGGGATCAGCGTCCCGGCGGGCTCGCCCTGCTGCGAGAGGGCCTTCGCCTCGGAGTTCAGGGGAGCGAGGGTCGTCTTCTTGGGCTCGAAAGCCCAGCGGGCATCGCGCTCGACCCCCTCGGCCTCGAAGGAGAGCTTGACCACCCAATCGCCCTCGCCGCCGATCTCCTTCCAGCTCGCCCACCGCTCGTCGGCCGCGCCGAGGGCGCGCAGCCGCTCGCCGATCACGGTGCCGAAGGTCTGCCCCTCGTCGCCCGCCTCGCTGTCCATGGCGGTGTGCACCGGCACCGAGAGGGCGGCCCGCACGACGTATTCCCGCTCGGCGAGCACCGGTCCCTCGAACTTGCCGATGTAGTCGATGCTTGCCCCGGTCATCGCCGCGACGTCCTCGGCGGACATTCCCGAACGGATATGGGCCTGGATCTCCCGAGGAGAGGGCCGGGGGCTCGACCCCTGATCGGACGTGCTCTGCTTGACGAGGGCGCGCAGCCTGTCATCGATGGCGATGGCGAAGCGGGCGCCGTCCTCGGCGGCGACGACCAGGGCGCCGTCCTCCAGTCCGACGACTTTCAGATCCTGCATGATTAGTGCCTCTCCGACCGCTGGATTCCCTATCAAGCGTGACACGGATCCACCGGATTCCCGGGAATACGGCGGGCGTGCCGCGAGTTCTCTATGGGGCAGGCACGGGGGCCGGCGGCAGGGTTTGCTATTCACCTGCAGATGATGCAAACTATGCCCGCCGATTTCCTTAGTATCGGCATCTACAGAAGTGGATGGGAATGGCTACCGACTACGACGCACCGCGCAAGACCGACGACGACTCCGAGTCGATCGAGGCCCTGAAAGAGCGCGTCCCAGACAAGATGTCCGGCGTCGTCGATGTCGACGACTCGGACAACCCTGCGGGGTTCGAGCTGCCGGGCGCGGACCTGTCGGACCTCGATCTCGACGTCGTCGTCCTTCCCCCGCAGGCCGACGAGTTCACCTGCGTGAGCTGCTTCCTGGTCAAGCACAGGTCGCAGATCGATCACGAGGACAAGCTCGGGCCTATCTGTCAGGAGTGCGCCGCTTAGCCTCCTCGAGGGCCGCCACCAGCCGGTCGGGATGCCGGGTGGAGACGAGCCAGTACGGCGTCGGATCGCCCTCGTCCACGACCTCGACGGCGACGACCGGCCCGATCCATCCGCGGATGAGCAGCCAGGCCCGCGAGTCCAGCCTCTGCCCCCGCTGCAGCACGGCCTCGCTCCCCGTGAACCCCTCGGCGCGGCCGACATGCTCGATGGGGAGGCGGGCGACCCCTGCCGTGAAAGCCTCGGTGGTGACGACGACCGGGCTGGATGCCGCCAGCAGGGCGGCGACGCAGCCGGCGAAGAGCAGGATCGCCACGATCACGCCCGCGAGCCGGTTGATGGGCAGGAACACCAGGAGGGTCGCCGGGATCACGAGGGCCACGGCCAGGAACAGCCAGGCGGAGGCCCAGAGCCGTTCGCGGTAGATCGTCATACCCCTATTGGATCAGACATCGGCGACGAGGGCGGACGGCGGAGACCATATTTCTGCACTAGCCTCTTTCTCGTGGCAGAAACAGTCCCCGTGCCGATCCAGGGCCCGATCCCCGGCTACGCCCATCCCGGCGACGCCGGCGCCGATCTGGTCGCCGCGGAGGCCGTCGAGCTGAGCCCGGGCGAGCGGGCGACCATCGGCACCGGCGTGCGCATCGCGCTGCCGGAGGGCTATGCCGGCCTCGTCGTCCCGCGGAGCGGGCTGGCGGCTCGGCACGGCATCACGATCGTGAACAGCCCGGGCACGATCGATGCCGGATACCGGGGAGAGCTGCGGATCACCCTGCTGAACACCGACAGCTCCATGCCGTATTCTGTGGCGGTCGGGGATCGGATCGCCCAATTGCTGATCGTTCCGGTCGCCCGGGGCAGGTTCATCCCCGTGGACGAGCTCCCGGAGAGCGCGCGGGGGGAGTCCGGGTTCGGTTCCACCGGCTATCGGACAGACGAGTCAGGAGTCAGGGCGTGAACGACAATCCCAGCGACGAGACCGCCGAGGTCAGCCAGCTGAAGTCCGCTCCGGCGGATCGCGCCACCGCGGGGCCGCTGGACGCGAGCGAGGCCAACCCGGTGCGTCCCTATGTCGACCTCGGGGGTGTCAAGATCATCCCTCGGGAGGGACTGCACCTGCGGCTCGAAGTCGAGGAGGGCAGCCAGCGCGTGGTCGCCGTCGGCCTGGACTACGCCGAGTCCACGCTGCAGGTCCAGCCCTTCGCCGCGCCTCGGAGCACGGGGCTGTGGCATGAGATCCGGCAGCAGATCGCCGAGCAGATCGCCAAGCAGGGCGGCACGACGCGCCTGGTGGTCGGGACCTTCGGGCCGGAGCTGCTCGCCGAGATCCCCGTGGCGGCGTCCGGTCAGCAGAGCACCCGGCGTCTGGCGCGCTTCATCGGAGTGGATGGCCCGCGCTGGTTCCTCCGCGGCGTCATCGCCGGCGCGGCCGCGGCCGACGCCGAGGCGGCAGCCAAGGTCGAGGACCTCTTCCGCAGCATCGTGGTGGTGCGGGGATCGACGCCGATGCCGCCGCGCGATCTGATCCCCCTGCATATGCCGAAATCGGCCGGACCGGCACCCACCCCGGAGGCCTGAGCATGACCGGCTCTCCGGACAGCGACGAGCGGGCCCCCGGTCTCGGCGAGCAGTTCAGCGCCGCCGTCCGCCGCTCCGGTCTGGGTCAGGTCGCCCCCGGGGAGACGCCCACGGCCCGGTCCCTGCTCGCCGCCGTCGGCGGGGCGCGCGGCCTGGTCGAGTCGATCCTCCCCGGCCTGGCGTTCCTGGTGATCTACACCCTCACCGGCCTCCTGCTGCCCTCGGTGCTCATCCCGCTGGCGCTGGCCCTGGTGTTCGTCGCCGGCAGGCTGATCGCCCGGACCCCGGCCACCCAGGCGTTCGCCGGGGTCGCCGGGATCGCGATCTCCGCCGCGCTGGCGCTCCTCTCGGGCAAGGCAGTGGACAACTTCATCCCCGGCATCGTGATCAACGCCGTCTCGCTGGCCGTGATCCTGATCAGCCTGGCGGTCCGATGGCCCGTCATCGGCGTGATCGTTGGAGTGCTGACGGGGGACGGGATGGCCTGGCGCACTCAGCGCGGCCGGCGCCGGGTGCTCACGCTGGCCACCTGGCTCTGGGCGGGCCTCTTCGCCGCGCGGCTCGTCGTGGAGTACCCGCTCTTCCTGGCGGGCGAGGTGGAGGCGCTGGCCGTGGCGAAGCTGCTGCTGGGCGTCCCCCTCTACGCCGGCATGGTGTGGGTGACCTGGCTTCTCGTCCGCGCCGTCTACGGGCGCGAACGCGAGGCCGAGCCCGCTGCCTGAGGTTCGCGGGACCCGCCCGGGCCGATGCTGCGCGGGGGAGGGACGCCTGGTATATTTATCTTGACATCGAGATAAATCTCGGCCCCGGTCTCCAATGGGGAGGCCCGCCAGCGAAGGAGACGGCATGATCGACAGCTTCGGTTCCCAGAGCACCCTGACCGTCGGCTCCCGGGACTACACCGTCTTCCGGCTCGATGCCGTCCCCGGCTCGGCGCGCCTGCCGTACAGCCTCAAGGTGCTGCTGGAGAACCTGCTGCGCACCGAGGACGGCCGGTTCGTCACGAAGGAGCAGATCACCGCTCTCGCCGGCTGGGTCCCCTCCGCCGAGCCGGACACCGAGATCCAGTTCACCCCGGCCCGGGTGATCATGCAGGACTTCACGGGCGTGCCGTGCATCGTCGACCTTGCGACGATGCGCGAGGCCGTGGCCGAGCTCGGCGGACGGCCGGAGCAGATCAATCCCCTCGCCCCGGTCGAGCTCGTCATCGACCACTCGGTCATCGCCGACCGCTTCGGCACCGCCGCATCCTTCGAGCAGAACGTCGAGATCGAGTACCACCGCAACGAGGAGCGCTACCAGTTCCTGCGCTGGGGGCAGTCGGCCTTCGACGACTTCAAGGTGGTTCCGCCGGGCACCGGCATCGTGCACCAGGTGAACATCGAGTACCTGGCCCGGGTGACCATGACGCGCGAGGTGGAGGGAGCCCTCCAGGCCTATCCGGACACCGTCGTGGGCACCGACTCGCACACCACCATGGTCAACGGCCTGGGGGTGCTCGGCTGGGGGGTCGGCGGCATCGAGGCGGAGGCGGCCATGCTCGGCCAGCCGGTCTCCATGCTCATCCCCCGGGTGGTCGGATTCAAGCTGACCGGGAGCATCCCCACCGGCGTCACCGCCACGGATGTGGTGCTCACCATCACCCAGATGCTGCGGCGGCACGGCGTGGTCGGCAAGTTCGTGGAGTTCTACGGCACCGGCGTCGCCGAGGTGCCCCTGGCCAACCGGGCCACGATCGGCAATATGAGCCCCGAGTTCGGATCGACCGCGGCGATCTTCCCGGTCGATCAGGTCACCCTCGACTACCTGCGGCTCACCGGACGCAGCGAGGAGCAGATCGCGCTGGTCGAGGCCTACACCAAGCTCCAGGGACTCTGGCACGATCCGCAGAAGGAGCCGGAGTACAGCGAATACCTCGAGCTGGACCTCGGCACGGTCGTTCCCTCGATCGCCGGGCCCAAGCGCCCTCAGGATCGCGTCGAGCTCAGCGTGGCCAAGGAGCAGTTCGAGAAGGACCTGAACGACTACGCGGCCGTGGGCATCACCAAGCTCGACGCGGCCGTCGAGGGCAGCTTCCCCGCCTCGGACCCCGTCGGGGCCACCCCGCAGGGCAGCGACACCGACGAGGAGCTGGTCTACGTGAGCCGCAGTCCCCGGGGGAACTCCCGCCCCTCCCCGGTGGCGCTCGCCGACGGGCGGCGGTTCACGATCGACCACGGCGCCGTGGCGATCGCGGCGATCACCTCCTGCACGAACACCTCGAACCCCTCGGTGATGCTCGCCGCGGGCCTGCTGGCCCGGAACGCCAGCCAGAAGGGCTTGAAGTCCAAGCCGTGGGTCAAGACCACGCTGGCCCCCGGCTCGAAAGTGGTGACCAACTACTACGAGAAGGCCGGCCTGGACAAGTATCTGGAGGATCTGGGCTTCTATCTGGTGGGCTACGGCTGCACCACCTGCATCGGCAACTCCGGCCCGCTCGAGGAGGAGATCTCCTCGGCCATCCACGAGAACGACCTCGCCGTCACCGCGGTGCTCTCCGGAAACAGGAACTTCGAAGGCCGGATCAGCCCGGATGTGAAGATGAACTACCTGGCGAGCCCGCCCCTCGTGGTGGCCTATGCCCTGGCCGGGTCGATGAGCTTCGACTTCGAGAACGATCCCCTGGGGCAGGACCACGACGGCAACGACGTCTACCTGCGGGACATCTGGCCGGACGCCGCCGAGGTGCAGCGAGTGATCGACGAGTCCATCGACAGCGAGATGTTCACCCGCGAGTACTCGAGCGTCTTCGACGGCGACGAGCGCTGGCGGTCCCTGACCACCCCGGAGGGCTCCATCTTCGAGTGGGATGAGACATCGACCTATGTGCGCAAGCCCCCGTACTTCGAGGGGATGACGATGGATCCCTCGCCGGTGGCCGACATCTCCGGAGCCCGGGTGCTGGCTCTGCTCGGCGACTCGGTGACCACCGACCACATCAGCCCCGCCGGATCGATCAAGGCCGACAGCCCCGCCGGCCGCTACCTGAGCGAGCGCGGGGTCGAGCGCGGCGACTTCAACTCCTACGGGTCGAGGCGCGGCAACCACGAGGTGATGATCCGGGGGACCTTCGCGAACATCCGGCTCCGCAACCAGCTGCTGGACGGCGTGGAGGGCGGCTACACCCGCGACTTCACGGCGGCGGGCGGCCCGCAGTCATTCATCTTCGACGCGGCCGAGAACTACCGGGCGCAGGGGACGCCGCTGGTCGTGCTCGCCGGCAAGGAGTACGGTTCGGGCTCGTCCCGCGACTGGGCGGCGAAGGGCACGACGCTGTTGGGCATCCAGGCGGTGCTGGCCGAGAGCTTCGAGCGCATCCACCGCTCGAATCTGATCGGCATGGGCGTCGTCCCCCTGCAGTTCCCGCAGGGGGAGACCTGGCAGTCGCTCGGCCTGGACGGGACGGAGACCATCTCGATCTCCGGCCTCACCGAGCTGAACGAGGGCCGCACCCCGAAGACGGTGCGCGTCACCGCCGTGCCGAGCGCCGAGAGCCCGGCCGGCAAGGAGCCCGTGGAGTTCGACGCCATCGTGCGGATCGACACGCCCGGCGAGGCCGACTACTACCGCAACGGCGGCATCCTGCAGTACGTGCTGAGGTCGCTGGTCGCCTGAATCCCTGGGCTTGCGAACGCGGGGACGCGGGTAGGATCGAGTCATGGGTTTGCTGGAGGACATCCACGGTCCGCGTGACCTCGATCGCCTCTCGACCCGGGAGCTGACGCAGCTCGCAGCCGAGATCCGCGGCTTCCTCGTCACGGAGGTCGCCAAGACCGGCGGCCACCTGGGGCCGAATCTCGGCGTCGTCGAACTCACCCTGGGGGTGCATCGCGTCTTCGACTCGCCGCGGGACGCCATCGTCTTCGACACGGGGCATCAGTCCTATGTGCACAAGCTGCTGACCGGGCGCCAGGACTTCAGCCGCCTGCGCGAATCCGGCGGGCTGGCCGGCTACCCCCAGCGCTCGGAGTCCGTGCACGACATCGTGGAGAGCTCGCACGCCTCCAGCTCCCTCTCCTGGGCCGACGGCATCTCACGGGCCTTCCAGATGACGGGGCAGGGCGACCGGCATGTCGTCGCCGTCGTCGGCGACGGCGCCCTGACCGGGGGGATGACCTGGGAGGCGCTGAACAACATCAGCGACGACAACAGCCGGAGGCTGGTCATCGTCGTCAACGACAACGGCAGGTCGTATGCCCCGACCATCGGCGGCATGGCGCGCTTCCTCAACACCGTGCGCACGCGTCGCTCCTACCGCAGGCTCTACCGGACCAGCCGGCGCGTCTTCGGGTTCTTCGGCGCGCCGGGCCGCGCGATGTTCCGGGGCCTGCGCGGCGGCCTGCACGGCTTCCTGAGCCGTTTCACGAACAACCAGGCGCTCTACTCGAACCTCGACATCAAGTACATCGGCCCCGTGGACGGGCACGACGTCGCCGCGGTCGAGTCGGCCCTGCGGCAGGCGAAGAACTACGGCGCCCCGGTGATCGTGCACACCATCACCCAGAAGGGCAAGGGCTACGCCCCGGCGATGCTCGACCCCGCCGACCAGTTCCACTCCGTCGGCCACATCGACCCCGAGACCGGCGAGGCGATCGGCGCCTCCGAGCGGCCGAGCTGGACCGGGGTATTCGCCGAGGAGATCGCCCGGCTCGCCGACGCCGATCCGACGATCGTGGGGATCACCGCCGCCATGCTCCGCCCCACCGGGCTGCACACCTTCGCAGCCCGGCATCCCGAGCGGGTGTTCGACGTCGGCATCGCCGAGCAGCACGCCGTCGCCTCGGCCGCCGGCCTGGCCTACGGCGGCCTCCATCCGGTGGTCGCCATCTACTCGACCTTCATCGGGCGGGCCTTCGACCAGGTGCTGATGGACGTGGCCCTGCACCGTGCCGGGGTGACCTTCGTGCTCGATCGTGCGGGGGTGACCGGCCCGGACGGCCCGAGCCACCATGGCATGTGGGATCTGGCGATCCTCCAGGTGGTGCCCGGCATCCGCCTGGCTGCGCCGCGGGATGCCGTGCGGCTGCGCGAGGAGCTGGGCGAGGCTCTGGCGATCTCCGACGCGCCCACCGCGATCCGCTTCCCCCGGGGCAGCGTGGGCGCCGAGCTGCCCGCGGTGCGCCGGCTGGCCGACGGGGTCGAGGTGCTCCGGGACGCCGCGCACAAGGATGTGCTCATCGTCAGCGTCGGCCCCATGGCGGAGCTGGCGCTGGCCGTGGCCGAGAGGCTCGCCGCGCAGGGGATCGGCGCCACCGTCGTCGATCCGCGCTGGGTCGTCCCCGTTCCGGGAAGCGTGATCTCGCTGGCCCGCGAGCACCGCATCGTCGCGACCCTCGAGGACGGCATACGGGTCGGCGGGATCGGCACGAGGATCCGGCAGGATCTCCGGGCGGCCGATGTCGACACGGCGCTGACCGAGCTCGGACTGCCCGACGAGTTCCTCCAGCACGCCTCGCGGGAGGAGATCCTGGAGCAGGTGGGGCTCACCGAGCAGAGGATCGCCCGCGACCTGGTGGCGCAGGTGCTGGGGAGCAAGATCCCGATCGCCCGCCCGCTTCCCGAGGACGTGGTGATGGGCCACCGGCTCGACCGGGACTGAGCCGGGCTCAGGCGACGCCGCGGATGGGCGGATGGTGGAAGGTGTCGCCGAAGACGCGCTCCGAGGCCCCGACGCGATCGAGGTAGGGCGTCGCACCGCCCATCTGGAACGGCCAGCCCGCACCGAGGATGAGGCAGAGGTCGATGTCCTCGGCTGCGGCCACCACGCCCTCCTGGAGCATCCGGTGGATCTCGTCGGCGAGGCCGTCCTCGATGCGTCTCAGCAGTTCCTCGGAGGTCATGGGGGAGCTCCCGCCGGCGACGATCTCGACCGCCTTCCTGTCGAAGCCCTTGATCTTGCCGGAGGAGTCCCGCTCGAAGATGCGTCCGTGCTCGGCGAGCCGGTGCAGGTTCTCGCTCTCGAAGAAGCGGTCGGGGAATGCGGCGTGATGCGTGTCGAGCACATGCGCCCCCACCGTGAGGCCGACCAGCTCGAGCAGCTCGAAGGGGGTCATCGGCAGTCCGAAGGGCTTGACCGAGACATCCACGACCTCGAACGGCGTTCCCGTGTCGACCGCGTGCATCGCCTCGCCGAGCAGCCGGGCCAGGATGCGGTTGACGACGAAGCCGGGGGAGTCCGTCGTGATGACGGCGTTCTTGCGGAGCCTCGCCGCCGTCGCCATCGCGGTGCTCAGGGTCGCATCGTCCGTCTTGGCTGCCCGCACCACCTCGATCAGCGGCATGACGGCGACCGGGTTGAAGAAGTGGAACCCCACCAGCCGCTCGGGATGGGCCAGGCCCGCGCCGATCCGGTCGACGGAGAGCGAGGAGGTGTTCGTGGCCAGCACCGCGCTCTCGGAGACGTATCTCTCGAGCTCCTCGAACACCGCCTGCTTGACCGAGAGCTCCTCGAACACCGCCTCGATGACCCAATCGCAGTCCGCGAAGTCCGCCTTGCTGGTGGTCCCGGCGATGAGGGCGTTCAGCCGGTTCGACTCGTCGGGCGAGATGCGTCCCTTCGACTGCAGCCCGGCGATCTCGTCCCGGATGTGCTCGATCGCCGCGTCGACCCTCGCCTGGTCGAGATCGGTGATCACGACCGGAACGCGCAGTCTGCGGAGGAACAGCAGGGCGAACTGGCTGGCCATCAGGCCCGCGCCGATCACGCCCACCTTCGTCACGGGCTTGGCGAGAGCGGCATCCGGAGCGCCGGCGGGCTTCTTGGCGCGCTTCTGCACGAGGTTGAAGGCGTAGATGCTCGCTCGGAACTGGTCGCCGGAGATCAGCTCGGAGAGCGTCTCGTCCTCGGCGGCGAAACCGGCGGCCTTGTCGGTGCTCTTGGCCGCCTTCAGCAGCTCGAGCGCCGCATAGGGAGCCTTCGGCACGGTGCCGATCCGGTTCTCCAGCATCTTCCGCGCGATGCCGATGGCGGCGTCCCATTTGACGGCGCGCTCGATCTTGCCGGGGGCGTTCGGACGCTTCACCTTGAGCTTGCCGGAGATCACCTGATCGGCCCAGCGGATCGACTCCTCGAGGAAGTTCACGGAGTCGAAGGCCGCATCGGCGATGCCGAGGTCGTATGCCTGGGCGCCCGTGAGCATCCGGTTGTTCTTCAAGGGGTTCTCGATGACGACCTTGAGCGCGTTCTCGATGCCGATGAGGTTCGGGAGCAGCCATGCCCCGCCCCAGCCCGGAACCAGGCCGAGGAACACCTCCGGCAGGCCGATCGCCGGGGCACCGCGGTCGATGGTCCGGTAGTCGGCGTTGAGGGCGATCTCCAATCCGCCGCCGAGGGCCAGACCGTTGATGAAGACGAAGGAGGGGACGCCCAGCTCGGTGAGCTTGCCCAGCGTGGCATGACCCAGCTGGGCCATCTGCTTCGCCACCGCCCGGCTCGTCAGCTCGCCGACCTTGCTCAGATCCGCGCCGGCGGCCAGGATGAACGGCTTGCCGGTGATCGCGACGCCGGCGATCTCCCCGGCGGCGGCCCGCTGCTTCGCGGTGTCGAGCGCATCGGAGAGCTCGAAGAGGGTCAGCGGCCCCAGGGTGTTGGGCCTGGTGTGGTCCCGGCCGTTGTCCAGGGTGATCAGCTGCAGCGCCCCGCCTCCCGGCAGGGGGACATCCCGCGAGTAGGAGTGGGTGATCACCTCGTCGCCGGCGGCCGCCCGCAACTCGTCGAATGCGCTCGTCACTTGCTGCTCCCGTCGTAGTGGGGGTTCTCCCAGATGACCGATCCGCCCTGGCCCAGGCCGACGCACATGGCGGTCAGCCCGTACCGCACCTCCGGGTGCTCCTCGAACTGCCTGGCCAGCTGGATCATCAGGCGCACCCCGGAGGAGGCCAGGGGATGGCCCACGGCGATCGCCCCTCCCCAGGGGTTGACCCGGGGGTCGTCGTCATCGATGCCGAAGTGGTCGAGGAAGGAGAGCACCTGCACGGCGAACGCCTCGTTGATCTCGAAGAGGCCGATGTCCTGGATGCCCAGCCCGGCCTTCTGCAGGGCCTTCTCGGTGGAAGGCACCGGCCCGATGCCCATGATCTCCGGCTCGACGCCGGCGAAGGCGAAGCTCACGAGCCGCATCTTGGGTCTGAGCCCGTGCTCCTTGGCTGCGCGAGAGCTGGCCAGCAGGCTCATCGTCGCGCCGTCGTTCAGACCAGAAGAGTTCCCGGCGGTGATCCGGCCGTGCGGCCGGAACGGCGTCTTCAGCCCCGCCAGGCCCTCCATGGTGGTGTCGGGCCGGGGCGCCTCGTCCCGGGTGGCCAGCCCCCAGCCGGTCGCCGTGCGGATCGCGACCGGGACGAGGTCCGGTTGGATCTTGTCCGCGGCATAGGCGGCGGCGAGCCTCTGCTGGCTCCGCATCGCGAAGCGGTCGGACCGCTCCCTCGTCAGCTGCGGGAACCGATCGTGGATGCGCTCCGCCGTGGCCCCCATGCTCAGCGCCTCCTCGCCCACCAGCCGCTCGGCCACGAAGCGGGGATTCGGGTCGGCGCCCGAGCCCATCGGATGATGGCCCATATGCTCCACACCGCCGGCGAGTACGAGGTCATAGGCGCCGAAGGCTATGCCGCCGGCCAGAGCGGTCACCGAGGTCATCGCCCCCGCGCACATCCTGTCGATCGCGAAGCCGGGGACGGAGCGCGGCAGACCGGCGAGCAGCGCCACGGTGCGCCCCAGCGTCAGCCCCTGGTCGCCCTGCTGGGTCGTCGCCGCGATCGCCACATCGTCGATGCGCTCCTTCGGCACGCCGGGATTGCGCTCCAGCAGCCCGATGACCGCCTTGACGGCCAGGTCGTCGGCGCGGGTCTGCCAGTACATGCCCTTCTCGCCCGCCCTGCCGAACGGGGTGCGCACCCCGTCGACGAAAACGACTTCAACTCCCTCGGCCACAGCGCCTCCTCACGGAATCGGTCCGACACTGCGATCCTAGGCGCGGCTGTTTTCGGGCTGGAATCCTTTGACCCTTTCTACGAAGCGGTTTCGCCGGGTTCCTCGGGGATTTGGTCAGCGCCCACAAAGGCTTCGGCGATCCGCTGTGCAGAGACCTCAATCTGCCACGGCCGGGCGCCGAGCTCCGCGAGCGCGGAGGCGACGCCCTCCGAGGAGAGCGGTTCGGGGGGCTCCCAGGCCAAGCGCCTGAGCAGGCTGGGCTTGAGCAGGTTCTCCAGCGGGAGCTCCAATTCCTCGCTGGCCTCACCGAGCGCCTCCCGGGCCGCCCTCAGCCGCCGGTCGGCCTCCGGGTTCCTCGTGGACCAGGATCGTGCCGGCGGGATCCTCTCCCCGGGGCCCCTCAGCGCGGGCAGCTCCTCTGTGGAGCGACCCCTCTCGATCGCCGCCCACCAGCGGTCGAGCTCGCTGCGGCTGGCCCGCCCCGTGAACTCCCGGAGCGCGGCGAGCTCCCGCTTGCTCGCGGGCTTCGCCCTGGCCGCAGCGACGAGGGCGGCGTCGGGGACCAGCCGCCCCGGTGCCGTATCGCTCGCCTGCGCGAGCTCGTCCCTGGCCTGCCAGAGCTCCCGGGCCACGGCCAGGATGCGGACATCCTTGATGGCGTGCAGTCCGGAGAGCCGACGCCAGGGCTCCCGGCCCGGCGCTCTGGGGATCGCGCGCAGCACGGCCTCGAACTCCTGGCGCGCGATCGACAGCTTGCCCGCCTCTGCGAGCAGCGCATCCATGGCGTCCCTGAGGTCGATCAGCAATTCGACGTCGAGGGCGGCGTAGACCAGCCACGATTGCGGCAGCGGGCGTCTGGACCAATCCGCGGCCGAGTGCTCCTTGGCCAGATGGATGCCGAGCAGCTGCTCCACCACGCTGCCCAATCCGACCTTCTGGAGGCCCAGCAGGCGGGAGGCCAGCTCCGTGTCGAAGATGCGCTGCGGATCGAGGCCGACCTCCCGGAGGCAGGGCAGATCCTGGCTGGCGGCGTGGAGCACCCACTCCTCGGCGGCGATCGCGGCGTTCAGCTCCTGGAATCCGCCGATCGCGGGGGGATCGAAGAGGAAGACCCCTGAGCCGCGCCGGAACATCTGCACGAGGTAGGCCCGTTGCGAGTAGCGGAAGCCGGAGGCCCGCTCGGCATCCACGGCGATGGGGCCCGAGCCCGAGGCGATCCGGTCGATCGCCTCCCGGTATCCCGCGGCGGTGTCGATCGCCGAGACCGTCGGGTGCGACTGCTCGCTTCCGCTATTCACGTCCCGCTCGGCGAGCCGAGAGCAGGCTCACCCCTTCCGGGACCGGAGGAAGCCCGGCCAGCATGCACAGCAGCTCTCCCCACCCCTCCACATGGGCGGCCGCATGGTGGTCCGAGGGCGTCCACGACGCGCGCAACTCCGCCTGGGCGCCGTCCCCCTGGCCGGCCAGCTCGCCGTAGCCGGTGGAGAGGATCCGGGTGGCGGTGCCGGAGAGCGCCGTGTAGCGGGCGCCGCGCTGGTCGAGGGCGTCGACGAGCCAGGACCAGATCACATCGGAGAGGAAGGGGTCGACGCCCATGTTCGTCTCCAGCGGCGCCTGCGCGAAGCAGACCACCCGGAAGGCGCCTCCCCAGGCCTCCGGAGCAGCCGGGTCGTAGAGCAGGACGAACCGTCCGGTGCCCAGCTCGGAGTCCGTGCCGTGCCGTGTCGGGCCGACGTCCGCCCCGAGGGCGAAGGCGTAGGGTGCGAGGTTCGAGGGCGCGGGGATCTCGCCGACGACGAGGTCGCTCCGCATCTCGGCGGCCCTGATCGAGTCCCGCGCGGCGCGGAACGCGGCGGGCAGCTCTGATCGGGCGGCAGAATCGGACACGATTAGAAGACTAAAGTTTGACTGTGTCAGATTCCGGGAGGCACGCCGTCCGCGGGTGGCGGACCGCGCTCTCCGCCGCCGCCGGGATCGCCCTCATCGGGGCGGTCGCCCTGTCGATCGTGACGGCCGCGGTCACCCGCATGCTCATCGTCCCGCCGCGGCGCAGGAAGGACGACACCCCGGTCCTGGCCGTCGACCGCCGGGAGGGGACGGTGACGCTCGGACGGAACCCCGATTCGGCGGTCCCCGGGGTCTACGGCTTCGAGTTCTCCGGCGACGAGGGCTATGCCCGTCTCGGGGCCGTCGTCGAGGCGACGGATGGGCGGGTGACGCGACGGCTAACCGGCGAGGACGCCGGCCGGCTCGCCCCGGGTGTGCACGGACAGGTCGGCGGGACGTACTATCGGCATCCGGAGGAGCTGGGGCTCGAGTTCGGCGAGGTGGCGATCGAGACGGAGCTCGGCAAGGCGCCTGCCTGGTTCTTCCCCGCTGCGAGCGACCACTGGGTCGTGCAGGTCCATGGCCGGGCGGTCACCCGGCTCGAGCCCCTGCGCGCCGTCCCGGTCTTCCACGACGCCGGCTACAACTGCCTGCTCGTCTCCTACCGGAACGATCCCGACGGTCCGAGGAGCGCGGACAACCGCTACGCCCTGGGCGACAGGGAATGGCGCGACGTCGAGGCGGCCATCCGCCACTGCCTCGCGATGGGCGCCCGCCGGATCCTGCTCATGGGATGGTCGATGGGCGGGGCGACGGTGCTGCAGGCCGTGAGCCGCTCCGAGCTGGCGGCCGGAGCGGTGAGCGGCCTCCTGCTGGACTCCCCGGTGGTGGACTGGATGAGCGCGCTGCGCTACCAGGGCGAGCTCATGGGGCTGCCCCGGCTCATCCAGTCCAGCGTCCTGGTGGCCCTCGGAGCCCGCTGGGCCCGGGCAGTGACCGGCCAATCGCAGCCGATCGACCTGAAGCGCCTCGACGTGGTCAGCAGCGCTGCCCGGCTCCGGATCCCCATCCTGCTGTTCCACAGCGACGACGACGGCACGATTCCCGTGGACGCCTCCGCGGCGCTGGCCGCCGCCCGCCCCGACCTCGTCACCTTCGAGCGCTTCCGCACAGCCCGGCACACCATGCTCTGGAACTACGACCCGGAGCGATGGGAGGGGGCCGTCGCATCATGGCTGGCCGAGCGCGACCTTCTCCCGGACCTGCCGCTTGGTCCTGGCCAGGAGGGCGCTCATCCCGCGGATCCTTAACGGGCTCACCGCCTCGGTGAGCCCGAGGGTCAGCGGGAAGTCGTCGGGGACCGCGAGGACCTCCTCGACGGTCAGGCCGGCCAGCCCCTGGGCCAGGATCGAGGCGAAGCCGCGCGTGGTGGGGGACTCCTTCGGCGCGGTGACGAAGAGGTGCACGATGTCGTCGGCGTCGACCTCGACGAACATGAAGACCGGCGATTGGCACTCCTCCACCTGCTCCAGCAGATCGGGGTGGTCCAGATAGCGCTCGGGGAGCTCGGGCAGCTCGCCCGCGAACTCGAGCAGCAGCGTGAGACGGTCCCGCTGGTCCAGCGAGAGGAACTCCTCCCGGATCCCGGCCAGCGATCCGGGCAGGTCTGACTTGGTCATGGCCTATCCATTTTAGGACACCAGCTTGAGGTCGAGGCCTGCGCGCTGGAGCTCAGAGCGAAGCCATTTCTGGCTCCACTGCGACACCAGCGCCGGAGTCCGTCCCGGACGCCGGCCTCGATGCGCGCTTCATCGTGCGGGCAGCGCGCCCGGCTCCGAGCCCTTGACGATGGGGACCCGCACCGCGCTGCCCCATTCGGTCCACGAGCCGTCGTAGTTGCGGACGTCCTTCAGGCCGAGCAGATAGGTCAGCACGAACCAGGTGTGGCTGGACCGCTCGCCGATGCGGCAATAGGCGATCACCTTGTCGCCGTCCTTGACACCGGCCTGCTCGCGGTAGAGGGCGTTCAGCTCGGCCAGAGGCCGGAAGGTGCCGTCCTCGGCCGCCGCCTTGCCCCAGGGGATGTTGCGCGCGGTGGGGATGTGGCCGCCGCGCAGCGCCCCCTCCTCGGGGTTCGAGGGGGGCGCGGTCCTCTCGCCGCTGAACTCCTCGGGGGAGCGCACGTCGATCAGCGGGTTGCCCAGATGCGCCAGGACGTCGTCCTTGTACGCCCGGATGGGGGCGTCGTTCCGCTCGACGACCGGGTACTCGACGGGGGTCGGCGTGGGAACCTCGGTCGTGTACTCGCGGCCCTCCGCCTCCCACTTGGCGCGTCCGCCGTCCAGCAGCCGGACGTCCTCGTGGCCGAAGAGGGTGAACACCCACAGCGCGTAGGCGGCCCACCAATTGCTCTTGTCGCCGTAGATGACGACCGTGCTGTCGCGGGAGATCCCCTTCGAGCCGACCAGCTCGGCGAAGCGCTTGCCGTCGATGTAGTCCCGCTCCACCGGATCGTTGAGGTCGGTGTGCCAGTCGATCTTCACGGCGCCGGGGATGTGCCCGGTCTCGTAGAGCAGCACATCCTCGTCGGATTCGACGACGACCAGTCCGGGAGTGCCCAGATGGTCCTGGAGCCACTGGGTGCTGACCAGCCGTTCGGGATGCGCGTACTCGGCGAACTTGGCAGATGGATCGACCGAGACGGCCATGGTTACCTCCGTTATGCCCTCAGCGGGCGTGCTGTCTTCCACGGACTAGGCTAGATCTGTCCGTCAATCATCGAATGTACGCAGTCCCGCCGTCTTCGTGCATCGGCGTTGCGTAAGACTTCGACACATATCCTGACCACTACTCCAGAGGGCCCCCATCGATGAACCCGGGTTCGACCCATTCCCCTGCGCGCAATCGAGGCAGGGAGCACGACTCCCCGGAGCACCGGGTGACCAGCCTGCTGGAATGCTCCCCCCGGATGACGGGAACGGAGATCGTCGCCCATCTCGTGCCTCCCCGGCAGTTCGCCACCGCCACGCTGGACTCCTATCGGCCCGACCCCGATTACCCCTCGCAATCCGCGGCCGTTGCGGCGGTCCGCGAGTTCGCGGCCGATTGGACCGGGGCGGCGGGCGGGTTCTTCACCCGGCGGCGGAGGCAGGAGCAGCCGCCCGGCATCTATCTCGACGGCGGCTTCGGCGTCGGCAAGACCCACCTCCTGGCGGCCCTCTGGCACCTGGCCCGCGGCCGGAAGTACTTCGGGACCTTCATCGAGTACACCGCCTTGGTCGGGGCGCTGGGCTATGCGCCGGCGGTCAAGCTGCTGCGCGGGGCCAGCCTCGTCTGCATCGACGAGTTCGAGCTCGACGACCCCGGCGACACCATGGTGATGACGCGCCTGCTCACCGAGCTCACCGAGGCGGGGACGAAGATCGCCGCGACCTCGAACACCCCGCCGAACGCGCTGGGGGAGGGGCGGTTCGCCGCCTCGGACTTCCTGCGCGAGATCCAGGCGCTCTCCAGCCGGTTCCGGGTAGTCAGGATCGACGGACTGGACTACCGCCGCCGCGTCGTCGAGGGCCATGCCCTCTCCCTGGACGAGACGGAGTTCGACCGCGAGGTCGAGCGGTTCCCGGGGGCGATCGCCGTCGACGAGTTCCCGGCGATGCTCCGCCATCTGGCCTCGGTGCACCCCTCCCGCTACGTCAAGCTCGTCGAGGACGTCGACGCGGTCGGCCTCCGTGGCGTGGGCCGGCTGGAGAACCAGACCGACGCGCTCCGCTTCGTTGCCTTCGTCGACCGGCTCTACGACGCCCAGCTCCGGGTGCTGGCGACAGGCCTGCCGCTGGACCGGGTCTTCGGGGAGGAGATGCTGGCCGGAGGATATCGCAAGAAGTACCTCCGGGCGATGTCGCGCCTCATCGCCCTCACCACCGGGGCAGGCGTCTGACACGACGCCCCGCACGCCCGGCGGAGAGCCCCGGCATGTCATCGATGTCCGGCATGTCATCGATGTTCACAGAGGAGCCCGCTTCGTAACCTGCTCGAAACGCCCGGGCAGCCTCTCCGAAATCCGGCGATCGGATACTGATCCACACGATCCCGACGAGGAAAGGGCGGTGCCTTCTCATGGATGCCAGGGTTCTTGCGGATGCCGCGGAGGGGGCTGCGGCGAGCGTCGACGCGCTGTGGATCATGGTGGCGGCGGCCATGGTGCTGATCATGACGCCGGGAGTGGCCTTCTTCTACGGGGGGATGGTCCGGGCCACGAGCGTGATCAGCATGATGATGATGAGCTTCGCCGGCATCGGAGTCGTCGGCATGCTCTGGGTGCTCTACGGATACTCGATGGCGTTCAGCTCGGGCGCCGATTGGCTCATCCCGCATTGGCTCGGCGATCCGCTGGCGGACCTCGGTCTGTGGAGGCAGCTGGGCATCGGCGCCGACGGCTCGATGACCCCCGATATGCGCGGGCTCGCCTTCGCCGGCTTCCAGGCCGCATTCGCGATCGTCACGGTCGCCCTGATCTCCGGGGCGATCGCGGATCGCGCCAAGTTCGGCGCCTGGCTGGTGTTCGCCGGCGTCTGGGCGACCCTGGTGTACTTCCCGGTCGCCAGCTGGGTCTTCAACTTCACCGCCGGCGACGACGGCACGCTGGTCGACGGCGGCTGGGCCGTGTTCCTGCTCCGTGTCAACGACTTCGCCGGGGGCACGGCGGTGCACATCAACGCCGGGGCGGCCGGTCTCGCCCTGGCGCTCATCCTCGGCAAGCGCGTCGGGTTCGGCAAGGGCATGTCGAAGCCTCACAATGTGCCGCTGACCATGCTCGGCGCCGCCCTGCTCTGGTTCGGCTGGTTCGGCTTCAACGCGGGATCCGAGACCGCGGTGGACGGGGTCGCCGCACTGGCGTGGGTCAACACCCTGGTGGCCCCCGCCGCCGCCATCGGCGGCTGGCTGCTGGTGGAGAGGATCAGGAGCGGCAAGCCGACCTCGATCGGCGCGGCCTCGGGGGCGGTGGCCGGCCTGGTGGCGATCACCCCCGGCTGCAACATCCTCACCCCCGGCTGGGCGATCCTGCTCGGCATCGTGACGGGGGCGGTGTGCGCCTATGCGGTGGATCTCAAGTTCGCCCTCGGCTTCGACGACTCCCTGGACGTCGTCGGGATCCACCTGGTCGGCGGTATCGTCGGCACCGTATACATCGGGATCTTCGGCTCGGGGATCGGTCTTCTCGACACCGGCCGGCCGGGCCAGCTCATCGCCCAGCTGATCGGCGCCTTCGGCATCGCCCTCTACTCGTTCTGCATGGCCTATGCCATCGGCTGGGCGATCCAGCGCACCATGGGCTTCCGGATAGCGGCTGAGCACGAGATCGCCGGCGTCGACACCGTCGTCCACGGCGAGAAGGGGTATGCGCTGGCCATGGATTGAGGGGCGGCGGGGGTCCTGCCGGCTCAGGCGGTCCTGGCTCCCAGCTCCGCCCTCAGGGGCCAGTCCTGGTCCTCGAGGATGATCTGGGCGGCCGATCCGCCGCTCCGGTTCACGACGATAGGAGCCAGCAGGTTCACCGTCGTGCCCGACTCGCTCGGATTGGCGACCACCAGGAGCAGGGCGTCGCCGCGATCGCGGATGCCCAGCGCATCCAATCGGCCTTGATCGACGGCGGGGGAGTAGTCGGGGAGGTAGTGCTCCGCGTCCAGCACGAAGAGCCGCGTCCCGGGCCTCTCCAGCGATCGCAGCGCGAAGAGCCCCGGCGCCCCCGCTATCGGCTGCAGCTCGAACTCCACGAGGGGTCCAAGACCCGGAGGAGGGGCGACGAAGCGTATCGCGTCGCTCAACGGAGGAAGTCCATCAGGGTCGGCTGCAGCACCCGCGAGGTGACGGCCAGGGCGGCCTGATAGGTGTTCTGCTGCACCTGGAGGTCGAGGATGACCCGGGCCAGGTCGACGTCTTCGATCCCCGATCGCTGGGCCTCGAGGGATACCGACCTGTCCATATTCGTCTCCTCGGCGTGCTGGAGCTGGGCCTGTCGGGCGCCGACGACGGCCTGCTGCTCCCGGATGGCGCCCATCCTCGTGTCGATCTGGGCGATGCGCTCGCTGACGTTGACCCCTGCCCGCAGCTCCGCCGCGATGGTGTCGATCAGCGCGAAGACCGACACCTCGTCGGACTCGGGGTCGGTGCCGGTCCCGAAGACGCTGGAGCCGTCCGCATCGACGCGCACCGTGGTGTTCGCGTCGATGCGGCGCTGCACGCTGTCGGAGGCCGTCCCGCTGAAGCCGTAGGGGGGCACGGCGTCGAAGGCCACCCCGGCATCGGAGTTGCCCGCGAACACCGTCCTGCCCTGGTAGGTCGAATTGGCCTTGGCGAGCAGCTCGTCCCGCAGGCTCTCCAGCTCGACCGCGATCGCCTCCTTGGCGTCGGGGGACATGGCACCGTCGTTGGCCCCCTGCACCGTGAGGTCCCGCACCCGGTTCATCAGCTGGGTGACGCTCGCAAGCGATGACTCGACGGTGGCCATCCAGCCGTTTCCGTCATCGATGTTGCGCTGATACTGGTCGAGGGCTCGCTGCTCGCCCTTGACCCGGATGGCGCTGGCGGTGGCGATCGGATCGTCGGAGGGCCGGTTGATGGCCCGCTGGGAGGAGGCCTTGTCCTGCAGCTCCGAGAGCCGGTTCATGTTGGCCTGCAGGTTCTGCAGCGCCGATCGGACCATGGCCTGGCTCGTGATGCGCATGTCCCTCCTAACGCCCGACCATGCCGGTGCGGTTGATCAGGGTGTCGAGGATCTCGTCGATGGCCGATAGGACCCGTGCCGCCCCCTGGTAGGCGATCTGGTAGGTCATGAGGCTGACGCTCTCCTCGTCCATCGACACGGAGGCGCTCGAGAGCTTCGCGCTCCCGGCCGCGGCCGAGGCGGTCTGGGCGAGGCCCGACTGCTGGAGCTCGGTCCTGGCGGCCACGCCGATCTTCGACACGAAGGCGGCCCAGCTGTCGTCGAGGGAATCGGGTCCGACCCCGAGTCCGGCGAGGGCGTCGGCGATCGAGCCGTCCCTGGGGCCGGAGCCCGCGGCTCCCGCTGCGATCCCGCTCCCGTCCACCGGCTTGACGGTGATCCCCAGGGCCGGCGGCAGGCCGGCGGAGAACTCGAAGAAGTCGAGGCCGGTGTCGCCGCCGGTGGTGGCGCCGTTCCGGTGGACGGTGTTCACCTGGTCGGCCAGCCGGGCGGCGAAGTCGTCGTAGGCGGCGGCCGCCTCGGCGATCGCGCCGCCGGTTCCCGTGCCGTCCGCCGGGGCGAGCATGGCGATCGCGCCGGCGATGCTCCCGCCGTCGAGGGCCACCGGGTGCCCCGGCCGGTTCGACCACTCGACCTGGACGGGCGCTCCGGCGGCGCCGGCCAGCTCCGTGGCCCCGACGATGCGCAACTGCCGCGCCGAGTCTCCGGAGACGATGGCGTTGCCGCCGATGAGCACCTCGACGGTGCCGTCGCCGAGGTCCCGTACCGTGCCGCCCGTGAGCGAGGCGATCGTGGTGGTCAGCAGCTCGCGCTGGTCGAGGAGTTCGTTGATCGAGCCGCCGGTGGCGACGGTCTTGCGGATCCTCGCGTTCAGATCGGCCACCCGGGCCGCCGCGTCGTTGAGCTCCCCGATCATGCTGCCCAGGCGGCTGCGGACCTCGGACCACTGGCTCTCCGCCGCCTGATAGAGGCCGTGGATGCGGTCGGTCAGCACGCCGGCCTGGGCCAGCAGGAGGGCCTCCGCCGTCGGCTCGCCGGCATGGTTGGAGAGATCCTGCCATGCTGCCCAGAACTCCTGCAGCTGAGCCGACAGCCCGCCCGAGCCGGGTTCGCCGAGGGAGTCCTCCAGAGTCCTCATCGCTTCGGAGCGCACCTGCAGATAGCCGGCCGTCGCGCTGGCCGTGCGCACGCGCGCATCGAGATAGACGTTGCCCAGGCGGGCGATGCCGTCGATGGAGACGCCGAGGCCGGCGCTCACCCCGCCGGAGAAGAGCCCGACCGCATCGGCCGGTCCGATCGACGACGTGGACAGGCGCTGGCGGGTGTAGCCCTCGGTGTTGACATTCGCCACGTTCTGGCCGACCACGTCGATGCCCGCCCGTGCAGCGACCAGGGCGCTGTAGGCAGTGTTGATGCCGCTGAAGGTGCTCATCACATCCGCCTCAGAGGCTCTTCTCGAACAGCTGGGGGTTCGTGCCGGTGCCGTCGCCCGAGCGTCCCCGCGCCGTGTAGGTCGTGGCCGCGCCGGAGACCCCGGCAAGCGTCTCCTGGGCCGATCGGGCCATGTCGCGCAGCAGCTGCTCGTTGAGGTCCCGCAGCTCCTTGATCTGGGCCGCGAGCTCGCGCATGCCCTGCAGATGGGCCGTGAAGACCTCCGCCCAGGGGCCGTCGGGAGCGGCCTCGGCGAGCTCGCGCAGGGTGGCGTCCTCGGACGTGCCCCACTCCGCGGCGACAGACGCCAGCTCGACCGATCGGCCCAGCTCGGCGTCTCGCAGACGTTCCATCACCTGCTCGACCTCCCTCGTGGCGTGCTGGAGCCAGCGGGTCTTGCCCGCGGTGAGCAGGAGCTGCTCCTCTTCGAGCTTGAACACCAGGAGCTCCAGCAGCTCGCGCTCCCGCCAGAGCAGGGCCGAGAGCTCATTGGCGCCCACGGTCGCCCCAGTTCTCCGATGTGCTCGGGGACAGCTCCTCCCGGTCGCGCATACCCACGCATGGCCTCCATGTCTTCGAGCGAGGACTATCGGCAAGTCTATCGAGCGGGTAAGCGGGCCGACAGAGCGATCCATGCGTCTGAGCAGGGGGAGGAGCGGGCGAAGATCGAGGAATATTACGGTCCTCTCAAAGAGGGACTCGCGGCGCGAATCGATCGGTGGCTATGATCGTTGCTTGGGATTCGCCGTGAATTGCCATGGAGTATCCCGAAGATCCGAGTTATCCGGCCCGTCCGGAGCACGCCCGCACCACAGCACCACCGATACAACGCTTACCCAACAGTCGTTCATGCGAGTCCTGCGTGAATCTTCCTAGGGGGTCCAGCAATTGAATCGGAAAGAGCGGAACAGGCTGGTTGTCGACAACCTCCCGCTGGTGGGGTATCTCGTCTCCGAGCTCTGTGCCAGGGCCACGCACCTCTCCCGAGACGATCTCGCCTCGGCGGGAGCCCTGGCTCTGGTCACCGCCGCGGACGCCTATCGCCCGGAGACCGGCGTGCCCTTCGGCGCGTTCGCGCGGCAGCGCATCCTCGGCTCCTTCGCCGACGAGCTCCGCGCCCAGGACTGGGCCTCCCGGGGAACCCGGCGCCGGATCAAGGAGGCGCTGCAGGTTCAGGAGACCTTGACGGCCGCCCTCGGCCGCACCCCGGGAGTGGACGAGATCGCCACGGCGATGGGCGTGGAGCGGAGCGTCGCCGTCGAGGCGATGGCCGATGCCTCGCGCACGGTCTCCACCCTCGACGACGGTGCTGCCGAGTTCCTGATCGCCGACACCGCCCTGCCTGAGGAGAGCCTGCTCGACTCAGAGCGCACGGCCTATCTCCGGGCCGCCGTCGACGCCCTCCCCGAACGGATGCGCTACGTCGTCGAGCAGGTCTACCTCGCCGGGCGCAGCGTGAAGGAGATCGCAGCAGAGCTGGGCACCACCCACTCGGCCGTGTCGCAGCAGCGAGCGGAGGGCATCCGTCTGCTTCGCGACGGGCTCGCCACCCACTACGCCGACCAGGCATCGGCCACCACCGAGCACATCCCCGTCTCCCGGGTGTCCTCCGCGGCCCGCGAGGCGTATCTGAGCAGGCTCGCGGTGAACGTGGTCGCGGCGACCGGACGCGTCGGCCTCGCCGCCGTCTCGGTGCCGGGACCCGCCGTCCGCTAGATCTTCTGCATGGATCGCTTACGCGGCCGATCCGGCTGCCGATAGCTCAGAGTGCCGGCCCAGGGACGGGCTGGCGTCTCGAACCCAATCACGGAGGAAACACCATGGGTATGCAGATCAACACCAATATCGCGGCGCTCAATGCGTACCGCAATCTGTCCAACACGCAGAACGACCTCTCGAAGTCGCTGGAGAAGCTCTCCAGCGGTCTGCGGATCAACCGGGCGGCGGATGACGCCGCCGGCCTGGCGATCTCCGAGGGCCTGCGTGCGCAGATCGGCGGCCTCACCGTCGCAGCCCGGAATGCGCAGGACGGCATCAGCGTCATCCAGACCGCAGAGGGCTCGATGACGGAGGTCCACTCGATCCTGCAGCGTCTGCGCGACCTCGCCGTGCAAGCCGGCAACGACTCGAACAGCACGGAGGCCCGACAGGCGATCACCACGGAGGCCAAGTCGCTGGTCTCGGAGCTGGGCCGCATCGCGGACTCCACCAACTTCAACGGCATCAAGCTGCTCGACGGCTCGGAGCCGGTGCTGAACTTCCAGGTCGGCGCCGACGGCGACTCCAGCAGCCAGATCGGGGTGGACCTGTCGAATGCCGACATCACCTCCGTCGTCGACGCGCTGGGCTTCGGAACCACGAGCGTCAAGGCCATCAGCGCCGCGACGGTCAGCCTGGCCGATGGCTACCAGTTCACGCAGGGCAGCACGGTCGTCACGGTGGCGGCCCCGGGCAGCGCACCCACCAGCAACTCGGGTGTGGCCGCCAACCTGAACGCCGATGTCGGGTTCGCGCAGAACTTCACGGCCTCGGTCGACGAGGACGGCAACCTGATCGTCACCTCGAAGTCGACGTCCGCTGCCGCGATCACCATGACGCAGGATGTGGCCACCGCCGGCACCTACGCCGATGCCGTGACCACGACCGATGCCTCGACCACCCTCGGATTCGACACGGCGGCGGCGGCTCAGGCGTCCATCACGGCGATCGACGCTCAGATCACCACCATCTCGACGGCCCGGGCCAGTCTCGGTGCCATCCAGAACCGGTTCGAGAGCGCGATCAACAGCCTGAACGTCTCCAAGGAGAACCTGTCGGCCGCGGAATCCCGAATCCGCGACACCGACATGGCCTCGGAGATGGTCAACTACACGCGCGCCAACCTGCTCTCGCAGGCCGGCACCGCGATGCTCGCTCAGGCGAACCAGTCCAACAGCGGTGTTCTGCAGCTCCTCCGGTAGGAGAGCCTGACGGGCGATCGACGACGCCTGGCGGCCGGCGGGGGCGAACTGGACCTCGTGCCCTGCCGGTCGCCAGGCGTTACCCAGCACGACTCAGCGGGCTGAGCGAAGAGCCCGGATGCGAGAGGAGAGGCGATGTCACTGGCCATCGACGGGCTGATCAGCGGGCTGGACACCACCTCGCTCATCGACTCATTGATGAGGATCGAGGCGGTGCCGCAGACGCTTCTCAAGAACAAGGTCTCCGCCTCGCAGAACCTCATCTCGGCGCTGCAATCCCTCAACGGCAAGGTCGCGACGCTGACCGCGAAGGCCGGCGATGCGGCGGAGCAGGATGCGCTGCGCCTCTACCGTGCGACGAGCTCTTCGGACGGCGTGTCGGTGACCGTCTCGGGTGCGGCCGGTCCGGGGGCCCTCGATCTCCGGGTCGACCGTCTGGCGCAGGCTCAGGTGCTGGTGAGCGCACCCCTGGCGGGCTGGCCGGACAGTCCGGTCGTGCTCACGGTGGTCGGCGCCTCGGGTGCCACGACCGAGATCACGGCTGCCTCCGCCTCGCTGGACGACATCGTCCACGCGGTGAACAGCGCCGGCGCCGGGGTGCGGGCTCTGAAGGTCGCCTCGGGGCTCGACGGCGAGGGCGCGCCGCTGTACCGTCTGCAGCTCACCTCGACGCAGAGCGGAGCGCAGGGCGCCTTCTCGGTCTACCGAGGCTCGGCTGCAGAGGTCGCCGCGGGCGAAGCCGCGGACCTGCTCAGCGATCCCGGAGCGAGTTCGATCCGCTCCGCCCAGGACGCCGAGGTCACGCTCTGGGCGGGCACCGCGGCGGAGCAGACGGTCGCCTCGCCGAGCAACGCCTTCACCGAGCTGCTCCCGGGCGTGACCCTGACGGCCTCGGCGGTGTCGGCCGATCCGGTGACGGTGAGCATCGAGCGGGACGACAGCGGGATAGCCGCCGTCGCCAGCGGGCTGGTTGCGGCCCTGAACGCGGTCTTCGCAGAGATCTCGGTCAAATCCGCCGTGACGACGTCGACGGATCCGAACGGTTCCACCAGCATCAAAGGCGGCGTCTTCACCAGCGACGGGACCGTCAGGCAGGCGGGGGACAGCCTGCTCTCCGCGGTCATCGCTCCGGTCGAGGGCCGCTCACCCGCCGAGATCGGGATCAGCCTCACCCGGACCGGGCAGATCGAGTTCGACGCCGATGCCTTCCAGGCGGCGCTCTCCGAGGATGAGGGGAGGACGACCGCGATGCTGCAGGAGATCGCCTCCCGGCTCGCCGTCGCCGGGGCGCAGGCCTCCGACAAGTACGACGGCTCGCTGACTCGCAAGATCGCCGGCCAGGAGTCGATCGTGAAGGACCTCGGCACCCGGATCAGCGATTGGGACAGCCGCCTGGCGAACCAGCGCGCGACTCTGGAGCGCACCTATGCTGCTCTCGAGGTGCAGTTGAGCAGGCTGCAGTCGCAGTCCTCCTGGCTGGCCTCGCAGCTGGGCACGCTGCCCGCCTCGACGGGGGCGTCGCAATGATCGCCGGCTCGGCCGCCCGCGAGCAGTACAGCCGCGACGCGATCCTCTCGGCCACGCCCGCCCGGCTGGTCACCATGCTCTACGACCGTCTGCTGCTGGACCTCGAGCGGGCGAAGGAGGCACAGCACGCCGGCGATTGGGCCACGGCCTCGGAGCTCCTGCTGCACGCCCAGGCCATCCTCGCCGAGCTGATGTCGTCGCTCAAGGTCGAGGAATGGGACGGTGCCGGAGGCCTGATGGCCCTCTACGACTACGCCTTCGCGACGCTGGTCGCCGCCAACACCCATCGCCAGGTGGAGCGCACCTGCGAAGGCATCGCCATCCTCGAGCCTCTCCGCCAGGCCTGGCACGAGGCCGCGGCGGCGCTTCCCGCACCGGAGGCGAGCGCAACCCTGCCGAAGGGCGAGCTCGGTGTCGCCTGAGCCGGGGCCTCGAGCATGGCAGGAGCTGCTGCTGTCCATGGAACGCTCCCTGGCCGCAGCGGAGAGGCTGGCGGCCGGTGAGCCGGAACCTGCCGTCGCCGGTGCGCCGCAGGACGATCAGGAGTGGAGTCCGCCGGAGCATCCGGGCGTCATCCCGCCGGAGCTCGTCGACCGGGCTGCGAGCCTCCATGCGGCCCAGCAGGCTCTCATCGGGCGGATGCGGCTTCTGCAGGAGGAGGCGCAGGCCCGGCTCGGCGCTCTGAGGTCGATCCCGTCGACGACCGGGGGCAAGGGATCCGTCTACCTCGACGTGGCCGGCTGACCGCGGCGGACGCCCGGCTAACCTTTCCCGGCTGTCGTCCGACAGTGGGTGACGAGCAGGGATCGCTCGCCTGGCAAGGCCACGGAACGGCCGCTTCGACAACCGACGAAACAGGTTCAGCATGTCCGATTCCGTGATCATGGCTGCTCTCACCAGCGCGCTCGACGGCCTCTCCCTCCGGCAGCGGGCGATCGCCGACAACATCGCGAACGTCAACACCCCCGGGTACCACGCGAAGCGCGTGCAGTTCGAGGCGGCCCTCGCTCGATCCGTGCAGGACGGCGACGGCAGGACGGTCGCGACGACCAGGACCTCCCTGGAGCCCACCCGGCTCAACGGGAACAATGTGAATCTCGACACCGAGACGCTCTCGAGCATCGACACCGTGCTGCGCTACCAGCTGGCGGCCCGGGCCGTGAGCGATCGCTTCGCCGAGCTGCGCGCGGCGATGAGGAGCAGCTGATGACCTTCGACGCGATCGGCATCGCGGGTACCGGTCTCAATCTGCATCGCAAATGGCTGGATGCCGTCGCCGACAACCTCGCGAACATCAACACGGCGGCCAGGACGGACGACGAGGCGTTCCGGGCGCGCTACGTGGTCGCCCAGGCCGGGGAAGGGGACTCCGGCGCCTATGTCGCCGGGACCGCGCTCGGCGATGCCGAAGGGCGCCTCGTCTACGAGCCCGACAACCCGCTCGCCGATGCGGAGGGGCTCGTGCGCTACCCCGACATCGACCTCGCATCGCAGATGGCGCAGCTGATCATGGCCCAGCGGGGCTACCAGGCCAATGCGGCGGTCGTCGATCGCGCCCGGGATGCCTATCAGGCCGCGATCCAGATCGGCAGGCCCTCATGACGATCCTCCCCATCGGCGCGATCGGCGCCGCAGCAGCTGCCCGGCAGGCCCCGCATGTCGCCAGGGAGGCCGCCGCCGATCCGGGCTTCTCCTCCGTGCTGGGCGGCACGATCGACGAGCTGCAGCGCCTGCAGGGCACCGCTGACACGCTCGCCATCCAGGCCGTGACCGGCGACCTCGACGATGTGCACAGCGCCATGATCGCCTCGACCCGTGCCCAGGTCACGCTCGAGCTGGTCGCCGCCGTGCGGAACAGGAGCGTCGACGCCTTCAACGAGATCATGAGGATGCAAGCCTGATGCCTCAGCAGGTCAGCTCGGCGCTGCGCCGGCTGGTTCACGCCATCCGGGAGTTCACGATCGCGCAGCGCACGGTCGCCATCATCGGCGTCGCCGTCGTCATCCTCGGCACCGCCGCCCTGTCCATGTGGGCCATGAGGCCGTCGTACACCCCCCTGTTCTCGGGGCTCAGCGGATCCGATGCGAACGCCATCGTCGAGCAGCTGCGCAGCGACGGCGTGCCCTACGAGCTGGCCAACGGCGGAGCGACCATCCTCGTCCCCGAGCAGGACGTCTACGACGAGCGCCTGAAGGCGGCGGCGGCGGGGCTGCCCTCCTCCAGCACCGGGGGCTACTCGCTTCTGGACAAGATGGGGGTGACCTCCTCGGAGTTCCAGCAGTCCGTCACCTACAAGCGGGCGCTGGAGGGCGAGCTCGCCGCGACGATCCAGGCGATGGATGGCGTCAAGGCGGCGTCCGTGCAGCTGGCGATCCCCAAGGAGACGGTCTTCGTCTCGCAGAAGGCGGACCCCACCGCCTCGGTGTTCGTGCAGACCGAGAACGGCGTGACGCTCAGCACCGATCAGGTGCAGGCCATCGTCCACCTGACCTCGGCGTCGATCGAGGGGATGGCGCCGACCGACGTCGCGGTGATCGACGCCCAGGGACAGGTGCTCTCCGCCGTCGGCGTCGGGACGACCGGCGGGGCCGGGAAGCAGGCGAGCGACTACGAGCAGCGGGTGCGCGCGGCGGTGCAGTCCATGCTCGACACCGTGGTCGGCCCGGGCAACGCCACGGTCGTCGTGGCGGCCGATCTGAGCAACGAGTCCGCGCAGCGCACCGAGGAGTCGTATTCGCTCCCGGACGACGCCCCCGCATTGAACGAGTCCACCAAGACGGAGGAGTACACGGGGGGAGCCGGCGGCGGGGCGACCGGCGTGCTCGGGCCCGACAACATCGCGGTACCCGCGGGCTCCGAGGGAACCGGGAGCATGAGGTCGGAGTCCACCACGCGCAACAACGCGGTCAACAAGGTGACCGAGTCCCGGACCATCCCGGCCGGTACGGTGCGGCGCCAGACCGTCTCGGTCGCGCTGGACGCGGAGGCGGCGGCGGGCCTGGACGTCGCCGGCATCCGCTCGCTGGTCGCCGCGGCGGCCGGGGCGGACACCGCGCGGGGCGACGAGGTGACGGTGGAGACGGTCGACTTCAGCGATGCGACCGCCCAGGAGGCCGCCAGGGCCCTCGCCGCCGCCGAGAAGGCCGAGGCCGACGCCCGCCTTGCCGCGATCGTGCGCACCGCGATCGTCACGGGCGGAGTGGTCGTCGCGGTCGCGCTGACGCTGCTCCTGCTGGGCCGCCGGGCACGGAGCCGCCGCTCGTCCCAGACGATCGATCTCGGCGAGCTCTCCGAGACGCGCACCGCGCTGGAGGGCCTCGGGGAGACGTCCTACCCGGCCGCGCCGACCGGGGATGCTCCTCCCGCCGAAGGGGTCGACGCGGATCACCGCCGCTCGGAGATCGAGGCCTTCGCCGGGCGCAGTCCCCAGAAGGCGGCCGAGCTCCTGCGCGGTCTCATGGACGACAGGCAGCCGGTATGACCGAGACTGCAGCGCTGAGCGGAATCCAGAAGGTCGCGATCGTCCTGGTCAACATGGCCCCGGCGGTCGCCGCCCAGGTGCTCAAGCAGTTCAGCGACGCCGAGGCCGAAGAGATCGCGGCGGAGATCGTCCGGCTCCGGGAGGTCGACCCGGCGGTGATCGACGACGCCCTCGGCGAGTTCTACGACCTCAGCATCCGGGGCAGCTGGCGGGGCCGGGGCGGGCGAGGCGTCGCGGCCGGCCTGCTCGAGGCGTCGTTCGGCCCCGACCGGGCCGCCGGAGTGATGAATCGGATGGCCTCCTCGATGGCCGGACGGGCGTTCGAGTTCCTGGATCAGGCGGAGGCGGGCCAGGTCTGGAGTCTGCTCGACGGCGAGCTGCCGCAGACGATCGCCCTCGTGCTCGCGCATCTGCGTCCCGAGCACGCCTCACAGATCCTCGCGGGGGTGGAGGGGAGCCTGCGCACCGATATCGCCCAATGCATAGCGACCATGGGCACGGCGACGCCGGAGGCCGTACGGCTCGTCGCCGACACCCTGCGGCTCCGGGCGGGCGCGGTGGTCGGATCGCGCGATGCCGTCGAGGTGGTCGGGGGCGTCCAGCCGCTCGTCGAGATCATCAACAAGGCGGACATCTCGACCGAGCGCGCCCTGCTCGAGGCGCTGGACGAGCGGGATCCGGAGCTCGCCGAGGAGGTGAGGTCGCGCATGCTGACCTTCGCGGACATCGTCAAGCTGGAGCGCCGGGATGTGCAGCAGGTGCTCCGCGGGATCGATGTGACGGTGCTGGCCATGGCGATGAAGGGGACCTCCGACTCCGTGATCGAGGTCATCCGCAGCAATCTCTCGGAGCGCAATCGCACGATCCTCGATGAGGAGTCGCGCACCCTCGGCCCGGTGCGGCTGTCCATGGTCGAGGAATCCCGAGCGGAGATCGTCAGGGCGATCCGGGAGCTCGCCGCCGAGGGAGCCATCACGGTCCTCCGGGGCGATGAGGAGGAGTATGTCTACTGACGCCTTCTCCCGTCTCGCCTTCCCGGCGCTGCATCCGAGGGCCCATGAGCCGCGGGCGGCCGAAGCCCGATCCCGGGGGCATGCCCTCGGCTATGCCGCCGGCCTGCTCGAGGGCAGGAAGCAGGTCGAGGAGCGGCTGAGCCGCTTCGATCGCGACAGCGAGGCTCAGGCTCAGCGGCTGCGCGATCAGGCCGAGCGCGCCGTCGCAGCGCTGAACTCCGCAGCGGAGGCGCTGCAGACCCGCCTGGCCGCGGTGGCCGGAGCCGACTTCCGTGCCATCGCGACGATGGCCGTGGAGCTCGCCGAGGCCGTCATCGGCTGCGAGCTGAAGGATTCCACCCGGGCGGCGGTGGCCGCCGTCGAGCGGACGCTCCAGGCCGCCGGCGGCGACGAGATCGTCACCATGAGGATGCATCCCGATGACCTGGCCTGTCTCGACGATGACCGCCGGGATGAGTGCGCCATCGCCTTCCTGGCCGATGCGGCGCTGCAGCGAGGCGATGCGATCGCGGAGTTGGGCGAGGGGCACATCGACTCCCGGATCTCCGCGGCGGTGGAGCGCGTGCGCGCGGCCCTTCTGGAGGAGACATGAGTGCCGGCCTGAGGCAGGAACGAGGCGCGCACGCCCTGAGGAGGGCGCTGCGCGCGGCCCGGCCGTTGCGCGTGGGCCGGGTGACCTCGGTGGTGGGACTCAGCGTGGAGTTGACGGGTCTGGAATGCGGCCTGGGCGACCTGGTCAGCATCGGAACCGACCAGCCGGTCGACGCCGAGGTGGTGGCGGCCACTCGGGAGGGCATCCGCTGCATGCCGCTCGGAGCCATGTCCGGGGTCCGGGCCGGGGCGCCGGCGGTGGCCAGGGGCGAGCCGATCTCGGTGCCGACCGGGGAGGGGCTGCTCGGCCGCGTCATCGACGGTCTGGGCCGGCCGATCGACGGTCGCGGCCCTCTGGACGCCGACGACTTCGTGCCGCTGGGCAACAGGGCCCCCTCGGTGATGGGGCGGGAACGCATCTCCCGGCCGCTGCCGCTGGGCGTCAGAGTGCTCGACACCCTGGCCACCGCGGGCACCGGGCAGCGCCTCGGCCTCTTCGCCGGATCGGGCGTGGGCAAGTCGTCGCTGCTGTCCATGGTCGCGCGGGGGACGACGGCCGAGGTCTCGGTGATCGCCCTCATCGGCGAGCGCGGACGAGAGGTGCGGGAGTTCCTCGAGGACGACCTGGGGGCGGAGGGGCTGGCCCGTTCCATCGTGGTGGTCTCCACCGCCGACGAGCCGGCGCTGCTGCGCCTCCGGGCCGCCTTCGCCGCCACGCGCATCGCCGAGTCCTTCCGCGACCGGGGCTGCAAGGTCGTGCTCATGATGGACTCGCTCACCCGGGTCGCCATGGCCCAGCGGGAGATCGGCCTCTCGGTGGGCGAGCCGCCGGCCACACGCGGCTATCCTCCGTCGACGTTCTCCGTGCTGGCACAGCTCCTGGAGCGGGCGGGCACGGCGCCGTCGGGATCGGTGACCGGCATCTACACGGTCCTGGTCGACGGAGACGATCACAATGAGCCGATCGCGGACGCGGCCCGATCGATCCTCGACGGCCATGTGGTGCTGGACCGGAAGCTCGCGGTCGTCGGGCACTTCCCCTCGATCGACCCCTTGGCATCCCTGTCGCGGGTGGCGCGCAAGGTGATCGACGATGAGCAGGCGGGGCTCGCCGTCGCCTTGAGGAAGGTGCTGGCGGCCCGCCGCTCCGCTCAGGATCTGATCGAGGTGGGGGCCTATCACGAGGGCAGCAATCCGCTCGTCGACGCCGCGATCGCCCATGCGGCGGAGATCGACGCCTTCCTGCGGCAGCCCGTGGGGGAGGCGGCCGGATGGGATGACTCCTGGGAGCGCCTGGCGCGCCTGGTCGAGACGATGGGGGTGGAGTGACCATGACGCCTCGCAGGTTCTCCCTGGCCGGGTTGTTGAGGCTTCGGCAGATCGAGCAGGATCAGGCGGCCAGCGATCTCGCGAACGCCAATGCACTGCTGTACGAGAGCTCCGTGCACGAGCGCCAGCTGAGGACGGCGCTGGCCGCGACGGAGAGCGAGGCGACCGGGACGGAGACGCTCTATGCCGTGGCCGCATCGCGGGCCGCCTCACGCGGCATGCTCGCCGAGGCCTGCGCTCTGGCCGCCGCCCGCCGGCTGGCGGCCGGTGAGGCGCAGCACGGATACAACGCGGCCCGGGCCCGGGCCATCACCCTCGAGAAGCTGGAGGATCAGCACGCCGAGGCGCTGTCGATGCAGGAGCTCCGGGAGGAACAGCACGTCATCGACGAGATCGCCTCCCAGCGGTGGGGCGCGAGGGGCGGCGAGGAGAAGAGAGGGGGGCCGAGGGGATGAGCGTGGTCGAGATCGCCGGCCGGGTCGACCAGATCCGCGCGGTGCTGGACGACATCTCCGGGCGCACGGCGGATCGGGCGACGGACGCCGCGGCGAGCAGTGCCGGAGGAGCCGCCGGAGGCCTCGTGGGGGGCGCTGCCGGTGGCGCCGGTCTCTTCGCGCAGATCCTGGGCACGATGGCGCTGAATACGACGCCTTCGGGCCTGCTGACCGGCACGGCCCTTCCGGGCGCCATGCCGCCCGGCACGGTGCTGCAGGGCGCGACACTGCAGGGCGCGACACTGCAGAGTGCCGAGACCTCGACCGGCCCGGCGACCGGCCAGGACGTCGCGCTCACCGCCCTGGGCTATCTGGGCGTGCCCTATGTGTTCGGCGGCGAGGATCGGAACGGCATGGACTGCTCGGGTCTGGTGCAGCGGGTCTTCGCCGACCTGGGCGTGAGCATGCCCCGCCTGGTCTCTGGCCAGATGACCATGGGCACCGAGGTGGGCTCCCTGGCAGCCGCGCGGCCCGGCGACCTCATCGTGGCCAAGGGCGGGAGCCACATCCTGATCTATGCCGGCGAGGGCAAGGTCATCCATGCGCCGTATGAGGGCCGGGACGTCTCGATCCAGGACTGCTATCTGAGCAATGCCGACATCCAGACCATCCGCCGCGTCCTCCCCACCGAGCCGGTCGTGACCCAGACCCCGGCGGCGGGCACCGATCTGCTGCGGGCGGTCCAGTCGGCGGCCATCCTCGGAGCGTTCTCATGAGCGTCCCGATCGCCATCGCCCTGCCCGAGCCGCGGGCCGTCGCCGCTGCAGCCGGGCCGGTGAGGGATGGCGCCGCGGGCGGGCAGAGGTTCGACTCGCATATGCGGAGCGCCGTCGCCGGGCTCGCGACGGAGAACCGGTCCGGGGGCGCGGGGCCGTCGCCGGATCCGGCAGCCGACAGAGGTCAGGATGCCCCGGGGAAGGCACGGAGGGCGCCGGGGACGCAGGAGGGCCGGGGGACGGCGGGGAACTCGACGGCGGGGCGAGCCCACGCCCGAGACGACGCCGACGAGAGCCGCCAGGCGGATGCCCAGCAGGCCGTATCCTCCTCGGCGGTCGCCGCTGCATCGTCACCCGCGGCGGCCGCTGCGAGCGGAGCCGCGTCGGACCGGGCGGCGCAGGACACAGCCGTGGCGGCCGGGCCGGGAGCGGCAGAGTCGGGCGGCGGCGGGCAGCCGGATGCCGCCGGTCCGCTCTCGCCCGGGGCGGGGCGGCGGGTCGCGCCCGGCAGCGAACCCGGCACGGCGGCCGGGGCAGAGATGGTCAGACCCGGAGTGGTCGGGGCCGGAGGCGTCGGGGCTGGAGCCCTCGGGTCCGAGCCGGCCGGCCTCTCCATCGCGGCAGCGGCAGCCGATACGGGCGTCGGGCGGGCCCCGGCCGTGCCTGTGTCTGCGGCTGACGGCCCGGCTCGGGGTGCCGCCGTCCTCGGTGTCACAGGCGCGGGTGTCACAGGCGCGGGTGTCACAGGCTCGGATGCCACGGGACGGGGTGCCGGGGAGCAGGGTGCCGGGGGGCGGGGTGCCGGGGAGCAGGGTGCCGCGGACCCGGCCGCTCCGGGGCGCGAGATGGAAGCCCCCGCGGTGGTCGGAGCACGGGGGAGCGCTGCGGGCGGCACCGGCACGGGGGGAGCACCGCTCCCTGCGACCGCGTCGGGCATCTCATCGGGCGGCGCTTCGAGCGCTCCACCGAGTGCTGCCTCCCCTGCTGCGGCGGCAGCCGACGGCAACGGCGCACCCGGCAGGGGCCACCCTGCCGACGATCCCTCCGCCCCGGCGAGCATCCCAGCCTCAGGACCAGCTGCGCATCCGGCGCATGCGCCCTCAGCACCCGCGGCATCCGCACAGCCGGCTCCGCCTCCCTCCGGAGCGCCATCCGCCGGTCAATCCCTGGCCGCCCAGCTGAGTCGGCCGGTCTTCGCACTGGCCACCGCGGCTCCCGGAGAGCACACCCTCACCGTGAGGATCAGCCCTGAGAGCCTCGGACCGGTCACCGTGCAGGCCCACATCGGCTCGGAGGGGGTGACCGTGCACCTCTACGCTCCGAACGACGCCGGTCGCGATGCGCTCCGGGGCATCCTCGCCGACCTCCGGCGAGACCTCTTCTCCGCGGGGATGAACGCCGGCCTCGCCCTCTCCGATCAGAACGAGCCTCCAGCCGACCGGCAGGAGCAGAGAGAGCAGAGGGAGGAGCGGCCGGAGAGGGTCCAGGGCCGGATGCCGGTGCCTGTGCCAGGGCTGTCGGCCGAGTCCGCCCCGACCCCGCGGCGGACGCCGTTCGCCATCGACGTGCTGGCCTAGCCAGACGGCATATTCAGGAAGGAAGCAGCCCATGCCCGTAGACGCAGTCCAGGAGAGTCCCGGCATCTATGCGACGACCCCCGCCCGCACCCCGAAGCAGGCGATGGATTCCGAGGTGTTCATGACCCTGCTCGTCACGCAATTGCGCAACCAGGACCCCTCCTCGCCCATGGACACCAACGAGATGATCGCCCAGACGACCCAATTGGCGATGATGGAGAGGCTCACCGCCCTGGCCGACACGACCACGGAGAGCTTCTCGCTGCAGATGCGCATCGCCGCGGCGGGGCTCGTGGGGCAGACGGTGGGCTATACGGCCGAGGACGGCACCCCCGTCACCGGCGTGGCGGCCTCCGTCTCCTTCGCCGGCCCCGTGCCCACGGTATCCGTCGGCGGCGTCGACGTGCCCCTGGACGCCATCTCCCGAGTCTCCCTGACCGGGGAGGGCTGAGCACAGCTCGACCCCAGCAGCATCCACGCATCACCGGACAAAGAAAGGCAGCATCCATGCTTCGCTCCCTCTACTCGGCCATCGCCGGGCTCCGCTCGCATCAGACCATGCTCGACGTGACGGGCAACAACATCGCCAATGTGAACACCGCGGCCTTCAAGGCCTCGTCGGTTCAATTCCAGGACACGCTGTCGCAGCTGACACAGGCGGCCGGCGGTCCGCAACCGGAGACGGGCGGGACCAACCCCGCCCAGGTCGGGCTCGGAGTGCAGCTCGCCGGCATCTCCACCAACTTCACCCAGGGGTCGGCGCAGGTGACCGGACGATCGACCGACATGATGATCTCCGGCGACGGGTTCTTCGTCACCCGCCAGGGGAACGAGGTGCTCTACACCCGGGCCGGGTCCTTCGACTTCGACTCGCAGGGCCGCCTGGTCACGCCCAGCGGAGCGCTCGTCCAGGGCTGGAACGCCGTCGGAGGCAGCATATCGACCGGGGGAGCGGTGGGGACGATCGTCCTGCCCCAGGACGCGATCTCCCCGGCTGCCGTCACCGACGCCGTCACCGTCGCGGGCAACCTCCCGGCGGATGCCGCGGTCGGCGATGAGCTGGTCCGCGACACGACCGTCTACGACGCCTCGGGGGAGGGCCGGACCCTGACCCTCACCTTCACTCGCACGGCGACGGGTTGGACCGTGGATGCGGACGACCCGGATGCCGCCACCCCGGCGACCGGCACCGGAACGCTCGCCTTCGTGGACGGCGAGCTGGACAGCGGCGGGACCCTGACGATCGGCGGGATCACGGTGGACCTGGGCGGGACGACCGGCTATGCCGGCGTGACCACCGTCGGCGTGACCGACCAGGACGGCCGCAGCGCCGGAACCCTCAACGGCTTCACGCTGGGCAAGGACGGCACGCTGGTCGGCTCCTTCAGCAACGGGGAGACCGCCGCGATCGGGCGGATCGCCCTGGCGACCTTCGTCAACCCCGGTGGGCTGGAGAAGGCGGGCTCGTCCTCCTACCGCTCCACCTTCAACTCGGGCACCCCCGAACTGGGCACCCCGGGGTCGGGCAGTCTGGGCACCCTGACCGGCGGGAGCCTGGAGATGTCGAACGTCGACCTCTCCCAGGAGTTCACCAACCTGATCGTGGCCCAGCGGGGTTTCCAGGCCAACGCCCGGGTGATCACCACCTCCGATGAGGTGCTGCAGGAGCTGACGAACCTGAAGCGCTAGAGGCGGCGGCCGGCCCCACGGCTTACGCATGCGCGGGGCCGGCCGACAGTCCCTGTCACAGGGCTCATCGGAGCCGAGGACCCGAAGGTGAGCCGATGATCATCGTCACGCGATTGAACGACAGTCATTTCGCGATCAATCCCGACCTGATCGAGCGGATCCACGCCGCTCCGGACACCACGCTGGTCATGGTGGACGGCACGAAGTACATCGTGACGGAGCCGCTGGACGAGGTGATCGGCCGGATCGCCGCCTACCGGGCCCGGGTGATCGCCTCGGCCTACGCGTGCATCGGGGAAGCCGGCGACGGCGCGGCGGCGGGGGAGGCGTGATGGATCCGGCGACCCTGATCGGTCTCGTCGTCGCCTTCGCGGCCCTCTTCGCGATGATCACGCTCGACGGGTCGTACATCACCGCGATCCTCCTGCCCGCGCCGATGCTGCTCGTCTTCGGGGGCACGATCGCCGTGGGCCTGGCCGGGGGGACGCTGCGCGACTTCGTGCTCGCCGCGAAGGCGCTGCCCGGAGCCTTCCGCGGGAAGACCACCCCGCCCCAGCAGGTGATCGACCAGATCGTCGGCCTGGCCGAGCGGGCGCGCAGCGAGGGCCTGCTCGCCCTGGAGCAGGCGGCCGACGACGTCGAAGACGAGTTCCTCCGCGACGCGCTGCTCAACATCGCCGACGGCACGGACGGCGAGGAGCTCCGGGGGCTGCTCGAGGACGCGATCGCCACGAAGGCGCGCAGCGACCGCACCGCGGCCCACCTCTACACCAGCATGGGCGGCTATGCCCCGACCATCGGGATCATCGGCACGGTGGTCTCGCTCACCCATGTGCTGGAGAACCTGTCGACCCCGGATCTGCTGGGGCCGCTCATCGCCACGGCCTTCGTGGCCACGCTCTGGGGCCTGCTCTCGGCGAACTTCATCTGGCTGCCGATCGGCTACCGGCTGCGCCGCCTCTCGGATCTGGAGGTCGAGCGCATGTCCCTCGTGATGGAGGGGGCCCTCGCCGTGCAGGCCGGGATGCAGCCCCGACTGCTCGGCGAGCGGCTGCAGGCCATGGTCCCCGCATCCGCCCGGCCAGCCGCGACATGAGCCGCCGCAGCACGACGCGCCGGCGCGGACGACGCCACTGGTTCCGGGAGGACGAGCAGCGGGACGATCGCTGGATGGCCTCGTACATGGACATGGTGACGGTGCTCATGTGCCTCTTCATCGTGCTCTTCGCCATGTCCTCCCTCGACAAGGCCAAGTTCGAGCAGCTGAAGGAGTCGCTGGCCAGCGGGTTCGGCATCGTCCTGCCGGAGGAGACGCCCGGTCCCGGCACCGAGCCCAGCGGTGCGCCCGAGCCCACTCTGACCGATCTCGATCGCGCACGGCAGGAGGTGGAGGCGCTCATCGCCCTGCGGGACCGCATCGCGGCCGGACTGGACGACCGGGGCCTGGGCGGCGCCGTCGAGTTCCGGCTGGACGAGCGGGGGCTGACCATCCGGCTGGTGGGATCCGAGACCTTCTTCGCCCCCAACAGCACCGAGCTCACCGGCCGGACCGAGGCCGTGCTTGACGCGGTCGCTCCGGTGCTCCGGCCGACGAAGTACCAGATCTCCGTCGAGGGACATGCCGACTTCCACGGCTCGCCCTATCCCTTCCCCACGGTCTGGGAGCTCTCCTCAGGACGGGCCACCCAGGTGCTGCGCCATCTGGTGGAGGAGGGCGGGATCGCCCCCCAGCGGATCGGGGCCGTGGGCTACGGTTCGGCCCGGCCCGCCACGACGGGCAGCAGCGAAGAGGACATGGCGCTGAACCGCCGGGTCGACATCGCCGTGCTCTCGAACAAGCCCGAGAGCATCCGGGCCCTCATCCCCGAGGTGCTGCGCCGTCTGGGGGACCTGGCCCGCTGACGCGGCGCCTCGGGGCGCGCTCCGCTCGCTAACGCGCCGGGACGGCCGGCCGATAGTCCCTTCCGTGACGGTCCAGGAACAGCTGGCCGGCGACGCGCCAGCGAAGCCGGCCGAGACGGTGGAGGTCTACGACTTCCGCCGGCCCACCACCTTGGCGCGAGAGCACTCGAGGGTGCTCGAGCTCGCCTTCGAGACCTTCGCCCGGCAATGGGGCACCCAGCTCACGGCCAAGGTGCGGGTGGTCTCCCAGGTCGCCTGCGAGCAGGTGCTCATGCAGACCTACGACGAGTACGCCGCAGCGCTGCCCCAGACCACGACCATGATCCTCTGCGCGATCGAGGGGATCGGGCCGAAACTGGTGATCCAGGTTCCGGTGACGGCCGCGCTCGGCTGGATCGCCTGCATGCTGGGCGGCAATGGGAGCATGCCCGCTCCGGAGCGGAAGTTCACGCAATTGGAACAGGCGCTCATCCGCAACCTGATCGAGGACGCGCTGGAGGATCTGCGCTACTCGCTCGGGACGCTGCTGGTCGACGCCGTGAGCGTCGACGCGATCCAGTACAACTCGCAGTTCGCTCAGGCGGCGGCCACGACGGATCTCATGATCACGGCCTCCTTCGCTATCCGGGTCGGTGACAGCACCTCGGCGGCCACCGTGGCGATCCCGGCGGATGCGCTGCTGCCGCAGCTCGGCGAGGCGAACCCGACGAGCACGCCGGCGGATGCCCGGGAGCTGGTGCAGGCCCAGCTGCCGTGGGTGCCGGTCGAGGTCGCCCTGCGATTGACGCCCGCCGCGATCACGCCGGCCAGAGTCCTGGAATTGGCGGTGGGCGACATCCTGCCTGTTCCGCATTCGCAGCACCGGCCGCTCCAGCTCGCGGTGGACGGCATGCCGCTCGCCAGCGCCGCGGTGGGCGCCAGCGGCGCCCGGCTCGCCTGCGTCGTCGTCGACATCGAGGAGAGGAACCCATGACCGAGACCGCGAACCCCTCGCGCGAGCTGGCTGCCGCCGAGGCGCTGACCGCCCTGCTGCCGACCCCCGCCGCCCTGGCAGCGGTGCTGCTGAGCGAGCCCGCCGTGGTGGGCGAGCCGGCCCGCGAGGCGGTCGTGGCGTCCTTCGTGGGCGAGGTATCCGCAGAGGTCGCCCTCGTGCTGCTCGACAGCGCGGCCGTGGCTCTCCCCGACTCCGCAGACACTCCGCAGCTCTCATTGAGCGATGTGCTGCGTCCGGCCCTGGAGGCGGCGACCGCTCAGCTGGGGACGGGTCTCCTCGGCGAGGCGACACGGGGGGATGCATCCTCCCTGTTCGCCGAACCCGAGACGACGGTCTTCGAGCTGCGTGCCGGGGCGGAGACCGTCGGCTGGTTCGCCCTGCGGTTGCGCCGCGAAGCGGGCGCAACTCCCGCGGCACGCTCGGTGATCGGCCGTCTGGGCCGTATCAGCGGCGTCGAGATGACCATGACGGTGGAGATCGGCCGGACGAGGATGGCCGTGCGCGATGTGCTGGCGCTCGAGCCCGGGGCGGTGGTCGAGCTCGACCGCTCCGCGGGGGCGCCAGCCGACATCCTGCTGAACGGCCGGCTCATCGCGCATGGCGAGGTGGTCGTCGTCGACCAGGACTATGCCGTGAGGATCACCAAGATCCTCGATGCCGCCGAGGGGCTCGCCTGATGGACGACACGCTGTTCCTGGCACTGCGCGTGCTGCTGTCGCTGGCCGCCGTGCTCGGTCTCCTCTGGTTCCTGCACCGCCGCCTGAACCGCGGGGGCAGGGCGCGCGTTGCGAAGCCCATCAGCGTCGTCGCACGGCAGGGGATCGGCCAGAAGGCCTCGATCGTGATCGTCGAGGCGGAGGGCCGGCGCTACGTCCTCGGGGTCACCGAGCACTCCGTCGAGGTGCTGGACGCAGCCGAGCGCGGGCCCGGAGAACCCGCGGCGGACTCTGCGCCGCACGCCTTCGAGGAGCGGCTGACCCGGGCTGTCTCCGGCGAGCCGGGTCTCATGCTGCGCCCGCGCCGCCGTTCCACGGCTCTCGAGGGCTCGATCCTCGCGCCGCAGACCTGGCGTCAGGCGGCGACAGCGCTCCGGCAGCCGAAGTGAAGCGCGCGACGTGAACCGGAGCCCGGTCATGGTGGCGCAGCAGTCCCGGCACGCCGGAGCGCCGGAGCGCCGCGGCGGCCCGCCGCCCACCGGCCTGCCCCGCCGCCTCCGGGTCGCGCGGCTCCTGATCGCCGCCGCCCTGACGCTGGCGATCGCCATCGCCCTGGTGCTCATCCTCGGCTCCGCCGTGGCGGCGGCCCCCGGCGACCCGGTCGACCCGACCGACCCGACGGCGCCCGCCGATCCGTCGATGCCCGGCGGGGGAGTCTCGATCGAGATCAACGGCCCGAACGGATCGCCCTCCTCGGCGATCGTCACCCTGCTGGGGATCACGCTGCTGTCGGTCGCCCCGGCACTGCTGCTGATGATGACCTCCTTCACGAAGATCTTCGTGGTCCTGGCGATGGCCAGGAACGCCCTGGCCCTGCCCTCGGTGCCGCCCAATCAGGTGCTCGCCGGTCTCGCCCTCTTCCTCTCGCTGTTCATCATGTCGCCGGTGCTGGGCGACATCAACGGGCACGCCGTCCAGCCGTTCCTCAGCGGCGAGACGAGCTTCACCGACGCGATCGCGGCGGCGGCGACGCCGCTCCAGCACTTCATGCTCGCCCACACCCGGGAGGACGATCTCGCGCTCATGACGAGGGCGGCGGGCCAGCCCAATCCAGCCGATCCGCAGAGCGTGCCCATGCTCACGCTCATCCCGGCCTTCATGATCTCGGAGCTGCGAGCCGCCTTCGTCATCGGCTTCGTGATCTTCGTGCCGTTCCTGGTCATCGACCTCGTCGTGGCTGCGGCCCTCATGTCGATGGGCATGATGATGCTCCCGCCGGTGATGATCTCGCTGCCCTTCAAGATCCTGCTCTTCATCCTGGTGGACGGCTGGGGACTCATCGTCACGACGCTCGTGACGAGTTACGGGGGCGGGTGATGGACGCCAACGCGATCATGGACATCGCCCTGCAGGGGCTGATCATCGCCGCAAAGCTCGCTGCACCGATCCTGGTGACCGCCCTGGTGGTGGGTTTCGGGGTCTCGCTGCTGCAGTCGATCACGCAGATCCAGGAGGTCACCCTGGCATTCGTCCCCAAGGCCGTGGGGGCGGCGCTGGCGCTCTTCGTCTGCGGGCATTGGATGATCTCGGAGATGGTGGCCTTCACGGGCCAGCTCTTCGACCGGCTCCCGACCCTGCTCGGAGGTGGCTGAGATGTCGTTCGTCATCGACTTCGGCTGGCTCCAGGCCTTCATGCTCGCCGGTGTGCGCATGGTGGCCTTCCTCATCGTCGCCCCGCCCTTCGCCGGCGGGGCCTTCCCCGCCCGGATCAAGGCCATGCTGGGCATCGGACTGGCCCTGGCCGTCTCGCCGGCCGTGACCCCCGGCTTCCACACGCTCGAGACGGGGCCCTTCATCGGGGCTCTGGTACTGGAGGCCGCCGCCGGAGCGCTGTTCGGCTTCCTCGTGCTGCTGATCTTCGCGGCGGTGCAATCGGCCGGCTCGCTCGTCGACATGTTCGGCGGATTCCAGCTCGCCCAGGGCTACGACCCGCAGTCGATGGTCAACGGGGCCCAATTCGCCCGACTCTTCCACATGACGGCGATGGCCCTGCTCTTCGCCTCCGGCGGCTACCAGCTGCTCGTCGGCGGGCTCGTCCGCACCTTCAGCGCCTGGCCCCTCGGCAGCGCCGTGGATCTCGCCGCACCCGCGCAGGCCATGATCCACGGCCTGACCCAGATGTTCCTCGCGGCCGTGCAGATCGCCGGCCCCCTGCTGATCGTGCTCTTCCTGGCGGATGCGGGGCTGGGGCTGCTCACCCGGGTGGCCCCCGCGCTCAACGCCTTCGCGCTCGGCTTCCCCGCGAAGATCCTGCTGACCCTGGTGCTGGGGTCCGTGGCCTTCGTCGCGCTGCCCCAGATCGTCTCCGAGCTGGTCGAGCGCTCGGCCGCCCTCCTGATCGGGGGTGGTTCCCGGTGAGCGGATCCGGCGACTCGGGCGAGCGCACCGAGCAGGCGACCCAGCGGCGTATGAAGGAGGTCCGCTCGAAGGGTCAGCTCTCGCGGTCCCAGGACATGACGGCCTGGCTCGGGGTCGGAGCGGTCGCGCTCACCCTGCCCGCCGTGATCGCGACGGGAGCATCGCAGACGGCCGATCGCTTCTTCGACATCGGGGCGATCATCCGGGACCCGGACCCCGCCCGAGCGCTGCGATCGTTGGCCGAGGGCCTGGGCGCGGTCATGACGATCCTGGCGCCCCTGCTCGTCGCCGTGGTCGTGGCGGTGCTGGTGGGGGCCGTAGCCCAGGGCGGCATCCACCTCAAGAAGATGACCGCGAGGTTCGAGCAGTTCAATCCGGTGAACGGGCTGAAGCGCATCTTCGGGCCTCACGCGCTCTGGGAGGGCGTGAAGGCGCTGCTGAAGACGCTCGTCGTGGGCGCCGTGCTCTTCGCGGTGGTGCAGGGGCTGGTCCCGGTGCTGATGAGCGCGGGCGGGCTCCCGGTCTCGGCGCTGCTGGATGCAGCGGGAGGCGGTACGGCGACGCTGCTGCAATCCGCCGTGGTCGCCGGCATCGCGCTGGCGGCCGTCGATCTCTTCGTGGTCATGCGACGCAATCGCAAGAAGACCCGGATGACCAAGCGGGAGGTCCGGGACGAGAACAAGAACACGGAGGGCGATCCGCTGATCCGATCGCACCGCCGGTCCCGGCAATTGGCGCTCAGCCGCAACCGGATGATCGCCGCCGTCGCCGGCTCCGACGTCGTGCTCGTGAACCCCACCCATGTCGCGGTGGCGTTGAAGTACGAGCCCGGCAAGTCCGCCCCCCGCGTCGTCGCCAAGGGGGCCGGGGCGGTCGCGGCGCGCATCCGCGCCGAGGCCGAGACGCATCGGGTGCCCATGGTCCGCGACGTCACCCTGGCGAGGGCCCTGCATGCGGCCTGCGAGATCGGCCAGGAGATCCCGATCGAGCTCTACACGGCGGTCGCGAGGGTGCTGGCCTTCGTGATGTCGCTCAGGTCCCGCGGGGCGGCATCCGGCCTGCATCGCCTGCCGGAGGGCGGGCGTCCGCGGGAGACGGCCAGCACAGCAGGGAGTCGACGATGAGAAGGAACATGTTCAGGTTCGCGGTGCCCATGGGCGTCGTCGGCATCATCATGCTGCTGGTGGTGCCGGTCCCCTCGGGGGTGCTCGACGTGCTCATCATCGTCAACATCCTCTTGGCGCTGGTGATCCTGCTCACCACCATGTTCGCCAAGCGGCCCCTGGACTTCTCGGTCTTCCCGTCGTTGCTGCTGGTCGCCACGCTGTTCCGGCTCGGCCTCAACGTCGCCTCGACCCGGCTGGTCCTGGGAGAGGCGTACGCCGGACAGGTGATCGACGCCTTCGGGCATGTGGCGGTGGGCGGCTCGATGATCATCGGCGCGGTGGTATTCCTCATCCTCGTCGTCATCCACTTCGTGGTGGTCACCAAGGGCGCCGAGCGGGTCGCCGAGGTGGGGGCGCGTTTCACGCTCGACGCGATGCCCGGCAAGCAGATGGCGATCGACGCGGACCTGAACGCCGGGCTCATCACCGACATCCAGGCGATGGAGCGCCGGGCGGAGGTGTCGGCCGAGGCCGATTTCTACGGGGCCATGGACGGTGCCTCCAAGTTCGTGAAGGGCGATGCCATCGCCGGGATCATCATCATCGTCATCAACATCGTCGGCGGGATCGCGATCGGCATGGTGCAGCGCGGGATGGATGTGGCCGACGCCTTGAACACCTATGCGCTCCTGACCATCGGCGACGGGCTGGTGACGCAGATCCCCGCACTGCTGATGGCCGTGTCCACGGGCATGATCGTCACGCGGTCGAATGCCGCCTCCGATATGGGCTCGACCGCCTCGGCCCAGCTCTCGCAATCGCGCACAGCGCTGATGATCGCCGGGGTCGCGGCGGCCGTCATGGCCTTCATCCCGGGGATGCCGATGATCCCCTTCCTGCTGGTCGGCGCGTTCCTCATCGTCGCCTCCCGCCGGATCAAGGCGGGAGAGGCCGCCGCCGCGGCCGCCGCCGAACGCGCGGAGGCCGAGCGCAGCGCCCCTCGGGCTGAGGACCCCGAAGAGCTGATCGAGCAGATGAGGGTGCATGCGCTGGAGATCCAGCTCGCGCCCGACCTGGTGGACCTGGTCTCGAACGCCTCGAATGATCTGCTGGCCCGGGTGCGGGCGCTACGCCGCAAGATCGCCATGGAGCTGGGCATCGTGGTGCCTCCCGTGCGCACCCGTGACAGCGTGGAGCTGCCGCCGGCCACCTACGCCATCCGCATCGCCGGGGTGGAGACGGGCCGGGGGACCATCCCCGGCGGCAAGGTGCTCGCCCTGGGCGACTCCCTGGAGGCGCTCCCGGGCAAGGCCGTGGTCGAGCCGGTCTTCGGGCTCGCCGGCAAGTGGGTTCCGATGGAGCTGCAGCACAGCGCCGAGGTGGCCGGCGCCACCGTGATCGACCGGGTCTCCGTGCTCATCACGCACCTCTCCTCGATCATCGCCGAGCATGCGGCGCGTCTGCTCTCCCGCGAGGATGTGCGGGTGCTCACCGAGGGGGTCAAGCGCACGAACCCCTCTGCCGTGGAGGAGCTCGTTCCGGGGCTGCTGAGCCTGGCGGAGGTGCAGCGAGTGCTTCAGGGGCTGCTGGCCGAGAGCGTTCCGATCAACGACCTGAGCCGGATCTACGAGGCGCTGACGCTGCGGGCGAAGGTCTCGACCGAGCCGGAGGGCCTGATCGAGGCCGCGCGGCTGGCGCTCGGGCCGGCGCTGGTGAGCCGTCACCTCGACGAGGGGATGCTCCGGGTGGTCATGCTCGACCCCGCATTGGAGCAGTCCATGCTCGAGGGCATGCGCCCCTCCGAGCAGGGCACCCAGATCCTCCTGGAGCCCGCGCTGATCGAGCGGGTGCTGTCGTCGCTGAAGGATGCGGTGCAGAAGGCCCAGAGCGCCGGCCGGGGCATCGTGCTGGTGTGCGCCCCCGCGCTCAGGCCGGCCATCCGGCGGCTCTTCTCGGCCCAGTCGTCGGGGCTGCCCGTCCTGTCGTACCAGGAAGTGACCTCTGCCGATGTCGCCATCGAGACGGTGGGGGTGATCCGTGGCCCGGAGACGGTTGCTGCTTGAGGGGCCGGACCTGGCGGAGCTGAGAGCCCGCGTTGCCAGGGAGCTCGGTCCCGGAGCCCGGATCGTGGCCGCCGAGCGGGTGGTCGTCGGCGGGATCCACGGCTTCTTCGGGAAGCAGCGCTATGAGGTGACGGTGGAGGTCTCGGACGGCACGGGGGAGCCGCGCATGGACCTGCCCCGGCGCATCGGCATCGCCGCTCTCCTCGACGACGCGGATGCGGCCGAGTCCCGGGCCAACACCCCCAACCCGCCGAGTGTCTCCACCCGTTCCGGGGACTTCGCCGAGCTCATGGACCGCCTGGTCTACGAGGTCGGCCCCGGGGAGGAGGAGGACGGCGAGCAGGACGGACAGGAGGCTTTCGCACCGGCACCCCGGAGCGGCCCCGGCGATCTGGTGCTCATCGTCGGCATCGGCGCATCGGCCCTGCGGGTCGCCCGGTCGATGGCGGCGCTCACCGGCGGCGCGGTGGCCTACGGGGGTGCGGCGAGGGGCGAGACCGGGGAGCGCGTGGCCGACCGCCGCACCGCCCTCGCCCTGCGGGCCCGCGGGGTCAACAGCGGCCACAGCGCCTTCGTGGCCTTCATCCTGCCGGGGATCGCCGTCGAGGGGCCGGAGTACGAGGAATGCGTTCGCGCCCTCCGGGGGATCGGGCCCGACCAGACCTGGCTGGCAGTGGATGCCGGATGCAAGCCCGAGGACACCGTCCATTGGACCCGGGCCGTGCGCTCCGTGGTGGAGGTCGATGCAGTCGCGGTGGAGGGGACATCGCTGACGCTGACCCCCACGAGTCCGGCAGAGCTGGAGCTGCCGATCGGATGGGTCGACGGCGGGCCGCCGCGATAGGCTGGTCGGCGTGCTGGTCTTGACGCGCAAGCCGGGGGAGCGGGTGCTCATCGGCGATGACATCGTCGTCACCATCCTCGACACTCGCGGGGACGGCGTGCGCATCGGCTTCGAGGCGCCCCCGGGTGTGAAGATCCACCGCGAGGAGGTGCTCCGGGCCGTGGAGGACGCGAATGTGTCGGCGAGCCGGGCCGCCGAGGATGCCGAAGAGCGTCTGAGGTCCGCCCTCGTCCGCGGCCGTGCGGCACGGGAGAGTCCCTGATCGGCCTCGGCGCCGACTCAGGGTGAGAGCGTTCTCGGTGGGGACGGGAGGGCGTGCAAGAAGGCATCAGGATCGTCCACGTACAGGTGCACCTCCGATGCGTGAAAGCCTTCGGGACGATGCCTTCTGGCTACGGGCGCGGCTGCCGGCACCGGCTCGACGAACCTGATCAGCACATTCGTGCTCTGGAACTGTGTGAGAACCAGTCGATTCCCCTCGATCTGAGGCTGCGTATGAGCATGGTTCGTGCGCCGTGCCACGGAGAGGATGTTGGCCAGCGGCGAGGTGAGCACCGTCTTGTGCCCCCATCGCAGATGCAGTCGGTCGGCGGTGACGAAGTGCGGGCGCACCACCCGCGAGGCGAAGAAGCCGAGGATGAAGAACACACCCCAGACGGTGAGGACCAGCAGCACGATCTGGAGCCACGGCCAGGGCACCAGGATGTGCACGATCAGCAATTCCACCAGGCTCAGCACGGTCAACACGGCCGGGAGGGTCATCGTCCCCTTGGTGTACCCGAAGGGCTCCGCCCCGGGCGGCAGCTGGCGCTTGCGCCCGATGACGAGGAACAGGCTCGTGAACGCTCGAAGCTCCGAGACGACCGGCCGCAGCAGCGGTTCCTCGGCTTCGAGCCGATCCAGGAAGTCGGTGCCGTCCGCGCCTGTCGTCCGGCCGAACCGCCCGAACCGCAGAACCGAGATCACAGCGAACACCAGAATCAGCGGAACCTCGATCGCGAGGAAAAGTCCCAGGGCCATGCCGCCGCTGAGAGCGCCTGCGAGATTCAGGGCCAGGAGCGTGACGGCGACGGCGATCGTGACCCCGCTGTGCACTCGATGCGCTGTTCTGAGTCGGGTGGAGGGCCGCGTCATGCTTCCCATCTCAGCCATGACGACGGCTCACCGTCAAGTTCCGGCTCGAACGAGCCCCCGCGCTGAGATCGTCGACGCCTGGCCCTGCTCGCATCGATGCCTGGCCCTGCTCGCGTCGACGAAATCGAATAGCGTGACTGTCATGCGATCGACCGAACAGCGGCCCGCCGGGGGCTCGCCCGGGTGCGGGTGGAACGATCGGCTGCTCTTCGGGGACGATGGCTACTGGACGCACTGGTGGAACATGATGCACGACCGGCCCGAGGGGGCGTCGCCGCTCGCCATGGACGTGGTCGTCGCCGACGACGGGTGGTTCCCGTCGCGGGACTGGGTGGGGGAGTTCGACCGTGAGATCGTCGACTATGTCGTGACCAACCGTCTGATGACGGGCCGAGCAATCGTGGCCCCCGGAGGTCTGGACACCCCGGCAGGCGACGTGGTGCAACTCGTCCGCTCGCTCGGCATCGAGGTGCGCATCTTCTCCTCTCCAACGCACTATGTCGTGTATGACAACGAGGCCGCGGTGCTGCGTGAGGCCGGCAGTGACGGCCTGGAGGGGCATCGCCTCACCCGGTGCGGCTCCACCGTGGGCGCATTGCGGCGGCTGTTCTCGTTGCAGTGGTCGATGGGGATGCCGTGGCATGAGGCTGAGAAGGGGAGTCCCGACCTCCTGCAACTGCTGGGGGAGGGGCTCACCGACGCCCAGGTCGCCAGGGCGATGAATGTCTCGGTGCGAACCGTGAGTCGCCGCGTGACCGAACTGATGCGGGCCTCAGGGGCGCGGTCGCGGTTCGAGCTCGGAATGCGTTTCGCTCGGGCGGAGCTGGCTCGCGCAACCGACTGACGCGCCTGGCGTGTTCACGCCAACCTTGGACGCGACGGCCGCAACTGTGGCGACACTGGTATCGTGCGCGCCGTTCTGCGGCGTGCTTTTCAATGTCCGGAGTCTTCAGGGGGGACCATGCCTCGCGCCCGTTGTCGTATCCGTGCCCGCGTCCGCGGGCTTGCCGGCGTTCTCGCCGCGGCGCTCATGCTCGGCCTCGTGTCGGTGGTCGCGGGTCCGTCGACGCCGGCGGCGGCCGCTCCCCCCGCCGTGACGGACACGATCTCGCTGGGCGGTGATCCGCGATGGGTGACGGTGTCGCCGGACGGTTCGACAGCGTACGTGGCGAACACGTGGACGGACAGGATCCATGTGATCGACACGGCGACCCATGCAGTGACGGCCAGCATCCCGACCGGCTTCTATCCGAACGAGGTGGCGGTGTCGCTGGATGGCGGCACTCTGTACATCGCCCAGTCCGAGGATTTCCTCCTGGTCGTGGACACGGCGACGAACACGGAGACCCGCAGGATCGATGTGGGTCGCGACCAGGAGTCGGTTGTGGTGTCGCCGGATGGCACCACCCTGTACGCGGTGATGGGTCAGGCGGGTATTCCTGGGTGGGGCTATGTGGAGGTGATCGACGCAGCCACCGGCGTGATCGTGGGAAGGATCGACACGGGCAATTTCTCGCAGACGGCGGCACTCTCGCACGATGGGGCGACCCTCTACGTGGCGAACACGTGGGGCGGGGATGTCTCGGTCATCGATACGGCGACGCGCACGGTGGTCACGACGATCGCGGTGGGCAGCACTCCCCGTTCGATCGCGGTGTCGCCTGACGACGCCACCGTATACGTGGTGAACCTCGACAGCGGATCGGTTTCGGTGATCGATGCGGCCACGAACACGGTCACCGCGACGATCGGCGTGCCCGGAGATCCGGCGGGGGTCGCGGTGTCTCCCGATGGCACGACCCTCTACACGGTGAGCAGTTACGACAACACGCTCTCGGTGATCGATGCGGCGGCGAGGGCGACCACGGCGACGATCGCGGTGGGCAGCAACCCGTACTCGGTCGCGGTGGCCCCGGATGGCCGCACCATCTACACGGCCAACGTGGACAGCGGCACGGTGTCGGTGCTGAGGGTGCCGTCGGCGACGGTCACCTTCGACGCGAACGGCGGCTCGGGCACGATGGTGCCGCAGATGCGGGATGCGGGCGCTGCCGGTGCGCTCGACAGCAACCAGTTCTCTCGGGCCGGGTTCGCCTTCGCGGGGTGGAACACCGAGGTGGACGGAAGCGGCACCGCCTTCGCGGATGGCGCGACCCATCCGTTCGACGCTGATGTGACCCTGTACGCGCAGTGGTCGAGCACGACCGTCGCGTCCTTGGCGGTGAGCGGTTCGATGTCGGCGACGGAGGGCGGCTCCGTACTGTTCACCGTGGAGGGCTTCAACGCGGCGGGAGACTCACTGGGGGATGTCACAGGCGCGACCACCTTCGAGAGCGATTTCGCTGCCGATGCGGTCTCCGGCTCGAAGGTGAGGTTCGGGTTCAACCCGGCCGCGATCGGCGGCAGCGATGTGAGGACGCTGTCGGTGTCGCTCGCGGCGGACCCCGGGGTGAGAGTGGATGTCCCGGTGACGGTGGCATCGGCGGCGTCGTCGATCCGGCTGAACGCACCGGCTACCGCGATGCAGGGTGACACGATCGCGGTGTCGGTGGATGCGCTCGATCCGTCGGGCCAGGTGCTGGGCGATGCGACAGCGGTAAGCGTGATCACCAGCAGTGTGGCGAGCGATGTGATCGTCGGCAACGAGGTGCGGTTCGTGACGGCGAGTCCGCACGTTGTCACGGCGACGATCCCGGGCGTGGAGGGGTTCGCATCGAGCGCGACGGTGGAGGTGCATGCAGCGCTGTTGGCCGCGACGGGTGCGGAATCTCCGGCACCGGTGGTGGGCGCCGCCGTGCTGTTGCTGGCAGGCGGTGCGCTGCTGATATCCATGAGCGTCTATCGCCGCGGTGCACGGGGCTGACGGCGCCTGAACGGCGGGTGGGCTCCACCGAGCGGGCATCCTGTTCCTCACGGCAGAGGCAGCATGGGCGCTGTCGGTACCGCATGCCATATTGATGGCATGAGCATCGAACGCATCCGCCCCGAGGGGCTCGTCCGCAGTCCCGCCTTCAGCCATGTCGCCATCGTGCCGCCCGGGGCGACCACCATCTACATCGGCGGCCAGAACTCGGTCTCCGCCGACGGCGCACTCGTCGGCGAAGGCGATGTGGCCGTGCAATCCGCTCGCGCCCTCGCGAACGCCAAGACGGCACTCGCCGCCGCCGGGGCGACCATCGAGGACGTCGTGCAGTGGACGGTGCTGTTCGTCGATGGAGCCGACATCGCCGCAGGGTACCGCGCGATCGCATCCGAGCTGGCCTCGGACGACCCCGCCCTGGTGACGGCTGCCCGGGTCGCGGGGCTCGGCGTCCCGGGGGCGCTGGTGGAGATCGGGGCGGTCGCCGCCGTCATCCGCTGATGCCCTCCTATCTCGCCCTGCTGCGGGGCATCAATGTCGGCGGCAAGAACCGGATCGGCATGCAGGAGCTCGTGGACTGCTTCCGCACGAAGGGGTACGGAGGCGTTCGGACCCATCTTCAGAGCGGCAATGTGCTGTTCGCGGCCGAGTCGCAGAACGGGGCGGAGCTGGAAGCGGAGCTCGAGCGGCACCTCCGGGAGCGCTTCGCGATCGACATCCCCGTCGTCGTCCGGTCGGAGGACGAGCTCGCGGCGACGGTCGCCGCTGCTCCGGCGGGCCATGGCTCGGAGGAGTTGCGCAGCGAGGTGTTCTTCCTGAAGCGGCCGCTGACGGTCGAATCGGTGCTGGCGCAACTGCCCGAGCTGCGGGAGGGCGTCGACTCGATCGCTCCCGGCCCGGATGCTCTCTACTTCTCCCGATTGGCCGCCCGGGCGACGGAGACGCGCATCACCCGCCTCATGGGCATGCCCATCTTCCAGCAGATGACGGTTCGGAGCTGGCGCACCACCACCCGACTGCTCGAGCTGATCGCCGACCGGGACGATCGGCCCACCGTAGATACGGATCAGGCGACGAGCGCGTGGATCAGCATGTAGGCACCCAGCACGACCACCGCGACGCCGACGATCAGATCCGTCCACGTCGCGAGCGTCTCCTTGGCGTTCTTGCTTCTCTTGGGCAGGTGAAGGATGCCGGCGATCAGCAAGAACACACCGCCGGCGAGCCCAGCAGGCAGCGCCCAGCCCGGGACGAGCGCGAGCAATCCCGCCAGCCCCATCCCGATGTTGGCGGTTCCGAGTTCGCGCGTCAGCTGCGCCTCCTGGGCGCTCGGCTGCGTCGCCCCGAGGATCTCGGCGGTCGGCCCCTTGCCGGATACCTGAGCGACGCCGGCCACGAGCAGGCGGGTGCCCACACCCCAGAACACCCACCACTTGCCGAACGCGAGAACCGGATCGCCACCGACCGTCAAGAGCTCGATGAAGCCGCTGATGATGGGCAGCACGACGGTCTGCCCGATCACAAGGATGAAGTAACCCATTCGCGTGCCCTCATGATGCTGTCGATTCGATATTGAAGTTGTGCGCCGATTCCTGGAGACCAACGCGACGGAGCAGATCGAGCGTACTCCGCACCGAGGCGGTATGAGGTCGACAGAACCGGTGGCCTATGGATCGTGACGTGGGGGCCGTGAAGCCGTGGTGGGCAGGAGGACTGCGGCGAGGGCTGCGGCTCCGGCAAGGATCGCGATGATGACCGCAACGTGGTGGAGCGCGTCGACGGGGCCGATCGTGATGCTCTGGGCGGCGAAGTAGCCGGCGATGAGCCCGATGCCGAGAGAACCGGCGATGCGCTGGACGACGTTGAAGACGGTGTTCGCGTCGGCTTGCTCGTCGGGCTTCAAACGCAGGTTGACGACGGTGAGCAGCGGGGTGATGACGAGGCCGACCGCGGCGGAGCGGGCGGCGAGGATCGCGGAGGTGAGCCAGAGCGGGGTCGTGGCGTCGATGGCGAGCAGGCCGAGGCTGGATGCGAGGAGCATGCCGAAGCCGATGAGGACGGTCCACCGGATGCCGATGCGGTCGGCGACCTGCTGGCCGAGCAGGGTGCCGAGTCCGGTGAGGACGCCTTGTGGCAGCAAGGCGAGCCCTGCTATGAGCGCGGAGTGCCCCTGGACCTCCTGCAGGAAGACGGGCAGCAGGAACAGGATCGACCAGGCGGAGATCGACGCGACCGCGCAGAGGATGAAGGACAGTGCGGCGCTGCGGTCGCGCAGGATGCGCAGGTCGAGTGCGGGCTGGGGTGTGCGTCGAGAGCGCAGGATATAGCAGGTGATCAGGAGTGCGCCGATGCACAGCGGCAGCCAGGAGAGAGAGCCTGCCCAGTCGTTGCTCTCGCCACGGTCGAGGCCGAGGAGCACGCCGAAGAGCCCGAGCGCGAGCAGGAGGAGTCCCACCAGGTCGAGGCGAGCGCTCCGCTGTCGTGCGGGCGCGACTCCGGAGGGAATGAAGCGGGCAGCGGCAGCGGCGAGGAGCCCCACCGGGAGGTTGATGAAGAAGATCGAGCGCCAGCCGAACGCGCCGATGAGCAGCCCGCCGAGGCTCGGGCCGAGGGCAGGGCCGAGGAACAGCAGCATCCCGGCCAGCGGCGAGATGCTGCGGGAAGCGCCGTCGGGGCCCATGAGCATGCTCATCGCCAGCGGGACGAGGGTCGCGCCGGTGAGACCCTGCACGATACGGGCGCCGATGAGGAGCTCGATGGTCGGTGCGAACCCGCACAGCACAGAGGCAATGGTGAAGGCGATCATGCCGATCACGTAGGTGCGGAGCGTGCCGAAACGCCGCGCCAGGAACGAGGTCGATGCCAGGCCGGTGCCGAGCGCGAGCAGGTAGCCGCTGGTCACCCACTGCACGGTGGAGAGTGAGGCGCCCATCTCCTTCGCGATCGGGGCGATGGCGACGTTGACGATGCTGGAGTCGAGCATCGACAGCAGCGGACCGGCCAGCAACGCGTACTGCGCGGCGACCCCGAGCTTCTGCGGGGCGATGCCCGTCACCGCCGGGTCGCCTCGGCCCGAAGCTCAGCCAGCCAGCGCAGCTCGGCTTCGGCCTGTTCGCGCAGATGAGCAATGACCGCGGAGCTCCAGTACTCTCCGGATGCCCGCTCTGTCAGTGCCGCAAGCCGCTCCTGGCGGGTCTCCAGCGCGGCGGATCGGACGTCGAGGATCGCGGCTCGTTCGACGGGGTCGAGGAAGGCGAACTGGCCGAGCCGGGTGAGGAACTCCAAATCGTCGCCAGCCTGCCCGGCGGGCAGCTCGGAAAGCAGGTCGTGCAGAAGCTCCCGCCCGACATCCGTCAGCTCGTAGACGTGGCGCGGCGGTCTCGACTCGTGCTGCACGACCGTCACCCGCACCGCGCCGGCCTCGACGAAGCGCTTCAACGCCGGATACAGCGAGTTGTTGTTGATGACGATGCCGGTCGTCTCCTCGATCCGCTTCCTCAGTTCATAACCGTGCGCGGGATGACGCGAGAGATGACGCAGGATGAGGATCTCAGGATAGGCCATAGTAGGTTAAAATAACCTATTTTGACCGACAGCAATTGTGAGAATCCCTGGCGGGTCTGAAGATCCAGCTTCGGTGGGCGATACCGGACTCGAACCGATGGCCTCTTCCGTGTGAAGGAAGCGCGCTACCAACTGCGCCAATCGCCCTATGCCGACAATCTTGCCACAGGTTACGCGCCACTCGCGTCGCAGGGTTGGCTCTGGTCGGCATGATCGGATAGAGTCTCCAAGCACACAGAAATGTGGGCATGCGGATGTGGCGCAGTGGTAGCGCATCACCTTGCCAAGGTGAGGGTCGCGAGTTCGAATCTCGTCATCCGCTCGAGTGGGTGGCGTCAGCCTCGCTGACGGGTCCGCGCACGGTGGAGTGGCCGAGAGGCGAGGCAGCGGCCTGCAAAGCCGTACACGCGGGTTCAAATCCCGTCTCCACCTCGAAGGATTCCGGGAGACATCTCGGAGAGTGGCAGACTCCGGTCGGCCACTATTGGGCGGTTGGCGCAGCGGTAGCGCGCTTCCCTGACACGGAAGAGGTCGCTGGTTCGATCCCAGTACCGCCCACAGACCGCCCCGGAGCTCCGGGGCGTCGCTGTTCTGCGCCGGCGCCGAGTCGTAGGCTGAGGGCATGAACGAGTTCGACGACGCAGCCTTGCCGCTCTGTCCGGACTGCCAGCTGCCGATGTGCCATTCGGGATCGGGGTTCAGCTGCCCCGATTGCGGTTACGTCACCGCGGACCCGGCATCCTAGGCGGCCGATTGCTCCCCTCCATCGCACCGGTCGAGACGACCGGCGCCGATACGCCGATGCGTGGCGAGTCGAGAGAGTGAGCGATGCCGCGTCTGACGCTCGACACATCCGGTCCGGCTCGCGTGGAGATCCGCGATGCCGAGGGCGTCATGCATCGCCCCGATGCGGCGATCGCCGACACGACCGCCAGCGATCGGCCCGGCGTCGTCGACATGGACCTCGATCCCGGTGATGCCTCCGGTGTCCTTCCCTTCTATGCCGGTCACTTCCTGTCCAGCGGCATCGCGGATCTCGAGCTGCCCTCCGGCGACTACCAGGTCATCGTCGAGAAGGGCACGGAGTTCGAGCGCTGGTCCGAGTCCATCCGGCTGACCGGCGACGCCACGGTCGGCGCGGTGCCGCGGCGCTGGGTCCACATGGCGGCACAGGATTGGTGGTCGGCGGACTTCCACCTGCATCGACCCTTCGACCAGGCTCGGGAGATCCTCCTGGCCGAGGACCTCAACATCGGCGTCTTCTTCACCCAGTGGAGCGGAGACGGCCTCGCGCACTCCGGGAGTCGGCCCCCCGACGGCGCGCGATCGCTCGTCGTACATGCCGATGCCACCCACATCGGGCTCGGTGCCAACACCGAGGATGAGCGCGGCGGCGGGGCCTGGATGCTCCACGGCTGCCTCGACCCGGCGGCCCTGAGCGGCAGCACCTGGTGGCATCCGCCCGGTCCGACGGCCGTGGCACGGGCGAGGGAGGCCGGTGCCTGGATCGATTGCGAGAAACTGACCTGGTGGGAGACCCCGGTCGTCATGGCGCTGTGCCCGCCCGACTCCGTCGGCGTGCTCAACAACCACTATGCGCAATACGGCATGTTCGCGAACGAGGCCTGGGGCCGACCCCGCGATCGAGCGCGCTACCCCGGGCCGCGCGGGTTCTCCGACTACCAGCTCGACCTCTACTACCGCTACCTGAACTGCGGGTTCCGTCTCCCCGCGTCGGCCGGTTCGGCATCGGGTGTGCTGCCCGTGCCGCCCGGCTACAACCGGGTCTACGTTCATGTGCCTCCGCCCTTCACCGTCGATCGGTTCTATGAGAGGCTGCGTGCCGGCCGCAGCTTCGTGACGAACGGCCCCATGCTCTCGTTCTCGATCGACGGCAGGATGCCGGGGGAGATCGCCCCCATCGGCCACGCTCCGGTCCGGTTCGCTGTCCAGGCCGAATCGCCGGAACCGATCGAGCGCATCGAGGTCGTCGCCAACGGCCGCGTGGTCGCCGCAGGACCCGGCACCGCGCTCGACGGGGAACTCGATCTGAGCGGCTTCAGCTGGGTCGCGGCGCGCTGCTATCTTGCTCATCCGGTCACCATCCGGCTCGCCCACACCAGTCCGGTGTACCTGAACGGGACGGGGACGGGGTGGGACAGCACCGCCGACAGGGCCTATCTCGCCGATTGGGTCGACGAGCTCGTCGCCCTGACGCGCGGCGACCCCGGTCGGTTCGAGAGCCGGGAGCAGCGCCTCGCGGTGCTGAGGGTGTACCAGGAGGCACTGCGGTCCTACCGGCGACCCGGTGAGGTCTGACGTCGTACGGAACGGCGATGGGGCGGGGGAGCCGCCTGCGAGGGGTGCCGTGGCGGCGCCGCTAGAGTTGATGGAATGAGCCAGCAGACCGGTTTCGACCTCTTCGACGACCGCAATGTCATTGCGATCCGAGTGAACGGTCAGCTGCGTGATCTCGCCACGACGGTCGACGACGGCGACAGCGTCGAACCGGTCCTCCTCGACTCGCCCGACGGCCTCGACATCCTGCGTCATTCCACGGCCCATGTGCTCGCGCAGGCCGTCCAGTCGATCAACCCGGAGGCCCGTCTCGGCATCGGGCCGCCCATCGCCGACGGCTTCTACTACGACTTCGATGTCGCCACGCCGTTCACCCCTGAGGACCTCAAGGCCATCGCCAAGGCGATGGAGCGCATCGCGAAGCAGGGGCAGCGATTCCAGCGCCGGGTCGTGACCGAGGAGGAGGCTCGTGCCGAGCTGGCTGCCGAGCCCTACAAGCTCGAGCTGATCGGATTGAAAGGCCATGCCTCACCGGGCAGCGACAACGAGTCCGTCGAGGTCGGCGGCACCGAGCTGACCATCTACGACAACGTCGACCCGAAGACGGGGGAGACGCTGTGGAAGGATCTCTGCCGCGGCCCGCATCTGCCGAGCACGCGCCTGATCGGCAACGGCTATGCGCTGACCCGCATCGCCGCCGCCTATTGGCGCGGCTCCGAGAGGAATAAGCAGCTGCAGCGGATCTACGGCACCGCCTGGCCGGGCAAGGAGCAGCTGCGCGAATACCAGCAGCGGCTCGAGGAGGCGGCCCGTCGCGACCATCGCAAGCTCGGTGCGGAGCTGGACCTCTTCTCCTTCCCGGTGGAGATCGGCTCCGGCCTGGCAGTGTGGCACCCCCGTGGCGGCATCGTGCGGCAGGAGATCGAGCAGCACTCACTCCGGCGCAACAAGGACGCCGGCTACTCCTACGTCTACACGCCGCACATCACCAAGGGCGACCTCTTCGTCGAGAGCAACCATCTGGTCACCTACGCCGACGGGATGTTCCCGCCGATCCACCTCGACGAGGAGCGCGACGAGCAGGGGAACATCACCAAGCAAGGGCAGGACTACTACCTGAAGCCCATGAACTGCCCCATGCACATCCTGATCTACCGGGACCGGGGGCGCAGCTATCGCGAGCTGCCGATGCGGCTGAGCGAGTTCGGCACGGTCTACCGGAACGAGCTCTCGGGCGCGCTGCACGGCCTCACCCGGGTCCGAGGCTTCACCCAGGACGATGCCCACATCTTCGTGGCTCCGGAGCAATTGGAAGAGGAGTGCATCCGGGTGCTGGAGTTCGTGCTCGACCTGCTGCGCGACTACGGCCTCACCCGGTTCGAGCTCGAGCTCTCCATGCGCGACGACGAGAAGGCGAAGTGGATCGGCGACGAGGCGAATTGGGCGGCCGCGACGGACGCCCTGCGCCGCGTGGCGGCCGCGACCGGGCTGAACGTGACCGAGCAGCCGGGGGAGGCCGCCTTCTACGGCCCCAAGATCGACCTGAAGACGACGGACTCGATCGGGCGCACCTGGCAGCTCTCCACCGTGCAGGTGGACTTCAACCTGCCCGAGCGCTTCGGCCTCGAATACACCGCGGCGGATGGCGTCCGCCGGCGGCCGGTGATGATCCACCGGGCGCTGATGGGATCGATCGACCGTTTCTTCGCCATCCTCCTGGAGCACTATGCCGGGGCCTTCCCGGTCTGGCTGTCCCCGGTGCAGGCGGTGGGCATCCCGGTCACCGAGGAGTACGGCCCCTACCTCGACGAGATCGTGGCTCGGCTGCGTGCCGAGGGCGTGCGCGCCGAGGTCGACCACTCCAGCGACCGGATGCCGAAGAAGATCCGCACCCACTCCAAACTGAAGGTGCCCTACCAGCTGATCGCAGGCGAGGAGGACCGGGCCGCCGGTGCGGTGAGCTTCCGCTATCGCGACGGCCGGCAGGACAACGGCATTCCCGTGGATGAGGCGATCCGGAGGATCACGAGCGCCATCGCGACGAAGGCGCTGGACTGATGGCTTCCGCATCCGAAGGGATGGAGTCCGAGATGGACGACCTCGAGTCGGCCTCCGAGTTCGCTGCCGTCCCCGACGCCTTCCAGCGCCTCTGGACCCCGCATCGCATGGTGTACATCCGGGAGGGGCGGGAGCCGCACCAGCAGTCCTGCCCGTTCTGCGTCGCGCCGACCCTGGCGGATGAGAAGGCCCTCATCGTGGCCCGGGGGGAGCGCTGCTATGCGCTGCTCAATCTCTTCCCCTACAACTCGGGCCATCTCCTGGTCTGCCCCTATCGGCACATCGCCACCTATGACGAGGCGAGCGCCGAGGAGGTGGCCGAGATCGGCAGCCTGACCCAGACGGCCATGCGCGTGCTGCGCACGGTGTCGAATTGTGACGGCTTCAACATCGGGATGAACCAGGGGGAGGTCGCCGGCGCCGGCATCGCCGAGCACCTGCACCAGCACATCGTGCCGCGCTGGATGACGGACGCCAACTTCTTCCCGATCATCGCGCGGACGAAGGCGCTGCCGCGTCTGCTCGGCGAGGTCCGCGAGGAGATCGCCGCGGCCTGGCGCGGATAGAATGGAACCGCGCCACGGCGGTCGGGCGCGCAGGAGAGGCGAGAGTGACGGACAACAAGGAAGAGCTCGGGACCAGCCGGGTCAAGCGCGGCCTGGCCGAGATGCTCAAGGGCGGCGTCATCATGGATGTCGTCACGGCCGAGCAGGCGAAGATCGCTGAAGACGCCGGCGCAGTCGCCGTCATGGCGCTGGAGCGGGTTCCCGCGGACATCCGCTCGCAGGGCGGCGTCGCCCGGATGAGCGATCCCGATCTGATCGACGCGATCATCCAGGCCGTCTCGATCCCCGTCATGGCCAAGGCCCGCATCGGGCACTTCGTCGAGGCGCAGGTGCTCGAGGCCCTGAAGGTCGACTACATCGACGAGTCCGAGGTGCTCAGCCCAGCCGACTACGTGAACCACATCGACAAGTGGAAGTTCACGGTGCCTTTCGTCTGCGGTGCGACGAACCTGGGCGAGGCCCTGCGCCGCATCAACGAGGGCGCCGCGATGATCCGCTCCAAGGGCGAGGCGGGCACCGGGGATGTCTCGGAGGCGACCAAGCACATCCGCACCATCAAAGGCGAGATCGCCGCTCTCACGGCGAAGAGCCCCGACGAGCTCTACGTCGCCGCCAAGGAGCTGCAGGCCCCCTACGAGCTGGTGCGGGAGGTCGCTGCGACCGGAACGCTGCCCGTGGTGCTCTTCACGGCCGGCGGGGTGGCGACCCCCGCGGATGCCGCCCTCATGATGCAGCTGGGGGCGGACGGCGTCTTCGTCGGCTCGGGCATCTTCAAGTCCGGCGATCCGGCCAAGCGCGCCGCGGCGATCGTCAAGGCGACGACCTTCTTCGACGACCCTGCCGTGATCGCGGATGTCTCCAGAGGGCTGGGGGAGGCGATGGTCGGCATCAATGTCGCCGACCTGCCCGCGCCGCACCGCCTCGCCGAACGTGGCTGGTAGCGGCCACCCGGTCGGCGTCCTCGCTCTGCAGGGCGATTTCCGCGAGCATCTGCGCATCCTGCGCTCCCTCGGGGCGGAGGCCGTGCCGATCCGCCGCCCGGATGAGCTGGAGCGCATCGCCGGCCTGGTCATCCCCGGCGGCGAGTCCAGCGTGATGGACAAGCTCTCCCGGGGCTTCGGGCTCGCCGGGCCCCTCAAGGCGGCGATCGGCGAGGGCATGCCGGTGTACGGCACCTGCGCCGGCCTGATCATGCTGGCCGATCGCATCCTCGACGGCATCGCCGGGCAGCAGAGTCTCGGCGGCCTCGACATCGCCGTGCGGCGGAACGCCTTCGGCCCGCAGACCGAGTCCTTCGAGGTCGACCTCGACGTCCCCGCCCTCGGCGCCCCGCCGCTGCACGCGGTGTTCATCCGCGCTCCGGTCGTCGAGGAGACGGGGGAGGCGACCACCGCCCTGGCCGCCCTCGACGACGGCCGCGTGGTCGCCGTCGAGCAGGGGAATGTGATCGGCACCTCCTTTCATCCGGAGATGACCGAGGACCACCGGTTCCACGGCTACTTCCTGCAGCGCGTCCGCGACATCGGCTTCCGCCGCTGACGCCGGTCGGGGCCCGCGCTGACGCCGCGGGGGAGCCCGCTGGATAGAATGTTCAGCATGTCAGGGCATTCCAAGTGGGCGACGACCAAGCACAAGAAGGCGATCACCGACGCGCGCCGCGCCAAGGCCTTCGCGAAGCTGATCAAGAACATCGAGGTCGCCGCGAAGATCGGCGGCGCCGACCTCTCGGGGAACCCCACCCTGGTCGATGCCGTGCAGAAGGCCAAGAAGACCTCCGTGCCCAACGACAACATCGAGCGCGCGATCAAGCGCGGCTCCGGCCAGCTCGGCGAGGCGGTCGACTACCAGACCATCATGTACGAGGGCTACGGCCCGAACGGGGTCGCTCTGCTCATCGAGTGCCTCACCGACAACCGGAACCGTGCCGCCGCGGATGTCCGCACCATCATGAGCCGCAATGGCGGGACCATGGCGGACCCCGGCAGCGTCGCCTACAACTTCAGCCGCAAGGGGGTCATCTCGGTGCCCAAGGCGGAGGGCGTGACGGAGGACGACGTCCTCACCGCCGTGCTCGACGCCGGAGCCGAGGAGGTGACCGACCGCGGCGAGGGTTTCGAGATCGTCACCGAGGCGACCGACCTCGTGGCGGCCCGGACGGCCCTGCAGGAGGCCGGCATCGACTACGACTCGGCCGAGGCGGAGTTCGTGCCGGGGATCAAGGTCGAGGTCGACGCGGACACGGCCCGCCGGGTGTTCAAGCTCATCGATGCGCTGGAGGACTGCGACGATGTGCAGAACATCTTCGGCAACTTCGACGTGCCGGCCGATGTGATGGCGCAGCTGGACGACGAGTAGGGCGAGATGGCGCTCCGGGTGCTGGGCATCGATCCCGGCCTGACCCGCTGCGGGGTCGGCATCGTCGACGTGGCGAAGACCCGGAGGGCGTCCCTGGTGCATGTCAGCGTCATCCGCTCCGCCCCGGAGCTGCCGCTGGAGCAGCGGCTGCTGGCCATCAGCGCCGGCATCGAGGAGCTCCTGGAGCAGTATCGGCCGGCGGCCATCGCCCTCGAACGCGTCTTCGCCCAGCACAACCTCCACACCGTGATGGGCACGGCGCAGGCCAGCGGGGTCGCCCTGCTGGCGGCAGCGAGCCACGGACTGCCCATCGGCCTGCACACCCCCACCGAGGTCAAGGCGGCCGTCACGGGCTTCGGGGGAGCGGGCAAGAAGCAGGTCGCGGCCATGGTGGCCAAAATCCTCCGCCTGGCGGCTCCGCCCACGCCCGCCGACGCCAGCGACGCCCTCGCCCTGGCCCTCTGCCACGCCTGGCGGGGCTCGTCCGCGCCGGAGCAGGCCACCGCCTCGACGCCCGCCCAGCAGAAGTGGCTCGCCGCCGAGCGGTCCGCGGCCAAGCCGGCGGCCCATCGTAGGCTGGCCAGGTGATCTCCTCCCTGCGCGGCACGGTGACCGGTCTCGCCGGTGCCACCGTCGTCATCGAGGTCGGCGGCGTCGGCCTCGCGGTGAACGTCACTCCCCGGCACGCCGCATCGCTGCGGATCGGCGCGGAGACGAGCATGCACACCGCGCTGATCGTGCGCGACGACGACCTCTCGCTCTTCGGGTTCTCCGACGCCGAGGACCTCGCCGTCTTCGACCTCTTGCGCGGGGTGAGCGGTGTCGGCCCCAAGTCGGCGATCGGGGTGCTCGGTGCGATGACCCCCGCGCAGATCGCCGCTGCGGTGGTGGCCGAGGACGACGCAGCCTTCCGGCGCGTCTCCGGCATCGGCCCGAAGACCGCCAAGCTCATCGTGATCTCCCTGGCCGGCAAGCTCGCCGGGCTGCCGCTGAGCGCCGCACCGGCTGCGGCGGCGTCGGGCGAGCTCACAGAGGGCGTACTGGCGGCCCTCGTCGGCCTCGGCTGGTCGGAGCGGCTCGCCGCCCAGGCGGTGCAGGAGGCGCTGGCGGACGCGCAGGGCGAGCAGCCCGACTCCATGGCAGCGCTGCTCCGCCTGGCCCTGGGGCGCCTGGGATCCCAGCAGCACAGCGGAGCGAGCGGCAGTTGACCGACCGCGAGCCGACCCCGGAGAGCCCCTCCCCGATCCTGCCGACCCCCGAGTCGGAGGCCGAGCTCGCCTTCGAGGGTGCGCTCCGGCCGCGTTCCCTGGCCGAGTTCGTGGGGCAGAGCAAGGTCAGGGCGCAGCTGCAGCTGCTGCTGGACGCCGCCCGGCTCCAGGAGCGCACGCCCGATCACATCCTGCTCGCCGGCCCGCCCGGCCTCGGCAAGACCACGCTGGCCATGATCGTCGCGGCCGAGGGGGACCGGCCGCTGCGCATGTCCAGCGGTCCGGCGATCCAGCACGCGGGCGATCTGGCGGCGGTGCTGTCCTCGCTCGTGCCCGGAGAGGTGCTCTTCATCGACGAGATCCACCGCATGGCGCGTCCGGCCGCGGAGCTGCTCTATCTCGCGATGGAGGACTTCCGCATCGACATCATGGTCGGCAAGGGCGCCGGGGCGACCTCCATCCCGCTCGATCTGGCGCCATTCACGCTGGTCGGCGCCACCACGCGCTCCGGGCTGCTGCCGAACCCGCTCCGGGACCGCTTCGGCTTCACCGCGAACCTGGAGTTCTATTCCGCAGAAGAGCTGCAGGAGGTGCTCCAGCGCGCGGCGGCGCTGCTCGGTCTCGACGTCGGCGCCGAGGCGCTGACGGAGATCGCGGGGCGGTCCCGGGGCACGCCCCGGATCGCCAACCGGCTGCTGCGCCGGGTGCGCGACTACGCCCTCGTCCACGAGGCGGGAGCCGATCTCGAGGCGGTGCAGGCCGCCCTCGCCCTCTACGACGTGGATGAGCTCGGCCTCGACCGCCTCGACCGTGCCGTGCTGGAGGCGATTCTCGGCCGCTTCGAGGGGGGACCGGTCGGGCTGAACACCCTCGCCGTCGCCGTCGGGGAGGAGGCCGAGACGATCGAGTCGGTCGTCGAGCCCTTCCTGGTGCGCATCGGGCTGCTCAGCCGCACGCCGCGGGGCCGGGTCGCCACCCCGGCCGCGTGGAAGCACTTCGGCCTGAGCCGGGCCGGCAGCCCGCTCTTCGACGATGACCTATAATTCAAGCTGGCCTTTCGGTGCGAACAGTTTCGTGTCGATGCAGACGATCTAGGGAAGGCTCTACCCCATGCCACAAGACTTCGTGACGTACATCATGCTCGCCGTGCTGGCGGTGCTCGTGTTCTTCATGTTCCGCAACAGCCGCAAGCGTCAGAAGGCCCAGGCCGAGCTGCGGCAGAAGATCGTTCCCGGCGTCGAGGTGATGACGAACTTCGGGCTCTTCGGCACGCTGCTCTCGATCGACCAGGAGAACAACACGGCGCTGATCGAGACCACGCCGGGCACCACCGTGAAGGTGCACAGCCAGACCGTGGCCCGGGTGGTGGAGCCCCCGGCCGCTCCCGAGCCGGAAGCCGTCGTGGAGGCCGCTGCCGACGATGCGAGCGCCGAGCCCGAGTTCGGCGAGCGTCTCGCCCCGGAGACGGAGAAGCCCGAGAGCAAGTCCAGCAAGAAGGCTTCGGAGTAGCCGCTAATCTGGTGACTGCCCTGCGTCGTATATCGTAAGTGGCGTTCATCCGCGTATCCGCGTGCCCGCACAGAGAAAGCTGAGCTCCTGAAGGTGGCAAGAACCAACCCGGTCAAGCAAGCTCGCAGATCGCTCATCTGGCTCGCGGTGATCATCCTCGGCTTGGCCGGCTTGAACCTGCTCGGGGCGCTCACGACCGGAGCCGGATGGGCTCCCAAGCTGGCGCTCGACCTCGAGGGCGGGACGCAGATCATCCTGGCACCGAAGATCGAGGGCGGCAAGGCGCCGACCCAGGAGCAGCTGGACCAGGCGGTCTCCATCATCCGCCTGCGGGTGGATGCCGGAGGCATCTCCGAGGCGGAGATCACGACCCAGGGCGGCCGGAATGTCGTCGTATCCCTTCCGGGTACGCCCGACGATGCGACGAAGGAGCGCATCGAGGCGGCGTCCAAGCTGGAGTTCCGCCCCGTGCTCGTCGCCGACCTCCCCTCCAACACGAGCATCACCTCGCCCTCGCCGAGCCCATCGGAGCCGCTCGAGTCGACACCGAGCGTCAGCCCCAGCAACGCCTCGGACGAGGCCTGGGTGACGCCGGCGCTTCAGGCGGAGTTCGACAGCTTCAACTGCGCGAGCCTGGCCACCTCCGACACGAACGCCGCTCCCGCCGACAAGCCGCTGATCACCTGCGAGGACGACGGCTCGGTGAAGTACATCCTCGGCCCGGTCGAGGTCTCCGGCGAGCACATCGCCGATGCCTCGAACGGCATGATCACCACCAGCCAGGGCGCCAACACCGGCAAGTGGGCGGTGAACATCGTCTTCGACGGCACCGGCACCAAGCAGTTCGCCGAGGTCACCGAGCGGCTCTACAACCTCACCGGAGTGCAGAACCAATTCGCCATCGTGCTCGACGGGCGGGTGATCTCGGCGCCGACGACGAACGCCATCATCACCGACGGCAAGCCGCAGATCACCGGGAACTTCACCCAGCAGACCTCCAAGACCCTCGCCGACCAGCTCAAGTTCGGCGCCCTGCCGATCGGCTTCCAGGTGCAGAGCAGCGACACGATCTCGGCCACCCTGGGCACGAGCTTCCTGATCAGCGGCCTGATCGCCGGCCTGATCGGCATGGCCCTGGTCGTGGTCTACTCGCTGCTGCAATACCGCGTGCTGGGCTTCGTCACCGTCTTCTCGCTGGTGGTGGCCGCGCTCATCACCTATATGGTGGTGCTCTTCCTCTCCTGGCGGGAGGGCTACCGGCTCTCACTGGCCGGCGTGGCGGGCCTCATCGTGGCGATCGGCATCACCGCAGACTCCTTCATCGTCTACTTCGAGCGCATCCGCGACGAGCTCCGCGACGGACGGGTGCTGGAGTCCGCCGTCGACGCCGGCTGGAAGCGGGCCTTCCGAACGGTGCTGGCCTCCGACACGGTCAACTTCCTGGCCGCCTGCATCCTCTTCATCGTCGCGGTCGGCAACGTCAAGGGCTTCGCATTGACCCTCGGCATCACCACGATCATCGACGTCGTCGTGGTCTCGCTGTTCACGCATCCGATGCTGCAGCTGCTCTCCCAGACGCGCTTCTTCGGCGGCGGCCATCCGCTCAGCGGGCTGAACCCCCAGGCTCTGGGCGCCGTCTATCGCGGCCGGGCGCAGTTCCGCGCCCCGGTCGCCGTCACCGCCGCCAAGCGCGCCTCCTCCGGGCGCGAGGCGGCACGGAGGCAGACCATCGCCGAGCGCAAGGCCGCCGAAGCGGCATCGCAGCGTCAGGACGGGAAGGATTCGTGATGGCCAGCTTCGCGAAATTCGGCAACGACCTCTACACCGGCAAGCTGTCCTTCGACTTCGTCGGCAAGTACCGCGTCTGGTACGCCATCGCGGCGGTGCTGCTTACCGCCTGCGTGGTCATCCCCATCGTGCGGGGCGGCTTCGTCTTCGGCATCGAGTTCCGGGGCGGCTCGCAGTTCCAGATCTCCAACTCGCAGAACCTCGATCAGGGGCTGGCGGCACGAACCGTCACCGGCGTCGTGGCCGACGCCGACCCGCGCGTGACCACGGTCGGCAGCAGCCCCGCCTCACTGCAGATCCAGACCAGTCAATTGAGCAACGAGCAGAACACGGCCGTGCGCAACGCCCTGGCCGACGCCTTCGGCGTGGCGGAGAAGGATGTGACCTCGTCCTTCATCGGCGCCTCCTGGGGCGCCGACATCACCGGCCAGGCCATCCGGGGCCTGCTGATCTTCATCGTGCTGGCCGCGCTCGTCATGGCGCTGTACTTCCGCACCTGGAAGATGTCGGTCGCGGCGATGGTGTCCCTCTTCCACGACCTGATACTCACGGCCGGGGTCTACGGCATCCTGCAATTCGAGGTGACTCCGGCCGCCGTCATCGGCTTCCTGACGATCCTCGGCTACTCCCTCTACGACACCGTCGTGGTCTTCGACAAGATCAGGGAGAACACCTCGGAGGGCGGCCGCCCCTTCGCCGAGTCGGTGAACCTGGCGGTCAACCAGACGCTGGTCCGGTCCATCAACACCTCGGTGGTGGCGATCCTGCCCGTCGGCGCCATCCTCTTCATCGGGACGGTGCTCCTGGGTGCAGGCACGCTGCGCGACATCTCCCTCGCCCTCTTCATCGGCATCCTGGCCGGAACCTACTCGACGATCTTCATCGCCACCCCGCTGTATGCGCAATTGCGCAGCCATGAGCCGGAGATCCTGAAAGAGGACAAGAGGATCCTCGCGGCCCGGCAGGCCAGCGCGAGCGCCCAGGCCTAGCGCGCCCTCAGCGAACGATCCGGGGCCGGCGCCCGCCCGATGGTAGTTTTGCTAGGGAGGCGAGGGGAGGGTGCCATGGTCGAGACATCCACGCACACTCCGCGCACCCAGCCCGCGCCGCCGCCTCCGGCCCCTGCGCCGCCGGCGTCCTCCTCCGGATCGCTGAAGAGCCTGCTGCCGCGGATCTTCTCCCGGGCGCAGCCCGCCGGCGCCGTCGACCGCCTGATCAAGACCGTGCGGGCGCAGCATCCTCGAGCCGACACCGGCATCGTCGAGCTCGCCTATGCGGCGGCCGAACGCGCCCATGCCGGGCAGCTCCGCCGCAGCGGGGAGCCCTACATCACGCATCCCGTCGCCGTCGCGCAGATCCTGGCAGACCTCGGCATCGGGCCGAAGACGATCGCCGCCGCCCTGCTGCACGACACGGTCGAGGACACCGACTACACGCTCGACATGCTGCGCTCCGACTTCGGCGACGAGATCGCGATGCTGGTCGACGGCGTCACCAAGCTCGACAAGCTCAAGTACGGCGACAGCGCCCAGGCCGAGACGGTCCGCAAGATGGTCGTCGCGATGTCCAAGGACATCCGGGTGCTCGTCATCAAGCTCGCCGACCGCCTGCACAACGCCCGCACCTGGGGCTTCGTGAGTCCCGAGTCGGCCCGTCGCAAGGCCCAGGAGACCCTGGAGATCTATGCGCCGCTGGCCCACCGGCTCGGCATCCAGACGATCAAGTGGGAGCTGGAGGACCTCTCCTTCGCGGTGCTCCAGCCCAAGCTCTACGTGGAGATCGAGAGCCTGGTCAAACAGCGCAGCCCGCAGCGGGAGGAGTTCGTCCAGGAGGTCATCGACGCGGTGAGCGAGGACCTCAAGGCGGCGAAGATCCGCGGCAAGGTCGCCGGCCGGCCGAAGCAGTACTACTCCATCTACCAGAAGATGATCCTGCGCGGACGCGAGTTCGACGAGATCTACGACCTGGTCGGCATCCGGGTGCTCGTCGGCTCGGTCAGGGACTGCTATGCCGTGCTCGGGTCCATCCACGCACGCTGGAACCCGATCCCCGGGCGGTTCAAGGACTACATCGCCACGCCGAAGTTCAACCTCTACCAATCGCTGCACACCACCGTGATCGGCCCGCACGGTCGGGCGGTGGAGATCCAGATCCGCACCGACGAGATGCATCAGCGCGCCGAGTTCGGCGTCGCCGCGCATTGGAAGTACAAGGAGCGGCTCAGCGCCGGACGGGGCAGCCGGGCTGCCAGCCTGGTCGACAACGACATGGCCTGGCTGGCGCACATCTCGGATTGGCAGGCCGAGACAGCCGATGCGAACGAGTTCCTGGACTCTCTGCGCTTCGAGATCGGCGCCAAGGAGGTCTACGTCTTCACGCCGCACGGCAAGGTGATCGGCCTGCCGGCCGGGGCGACGCCCGTCGACTTCGCCTATGCCGTGCACACCGAGGTCGGCCACCGCACCATGGGCTCGAAGGTCAACGGCCGCCTGGTGCCGCTGGACAGCACGCTGAACAGCGGCGACGTCGTCGAGGTCTTCACCTCGAAGAACCCGGATGCCGGCCCCAGCCAGGACTGGCTGAACTTCGTCAAGAGCACCAGGGCCCGCAACAAGATCCGGCAGTGGTTCACCAAGGAGCGCCGCGACGAGGCGCTGGAGCAGGGCCGGGACGCCATCGCCCGGGCCATGCGCAAGCAGAACCTCCCGCTGCAGAAGCTGATGACGCAGGACACGCTGGGCGAGGTCGCGTCGATGATGCGCTACGACGACGTCTCCGCCCTCTACGCCGCGGTCGGCGAGGGGCACATCTCGACCCAGTCGGTGCTCGAGAAGATCCTCGCCCTCATCAACCGCGAGAACGAGAACGACGACACCGAGTTCCTGCTGAGCCGGTCGGGGCGCGGGCGGCTGCCGCGCAGCAGCGACTCCGGCGTTCTGGTCCGCGGTGCCCCGGACATCCTCGTCAAGCTCGCCAAGTGCTGCACGCCGGTGCCGGGCGACGACATCGTCGGCTTCGTCACGCGGGGCTCCGGGGTCTCGGTGCACCAGGCGAATTGCGCGAACGTCGCCGCGCTGCTGGGGGAGCCGGAGCGGATGATCGAGGTCGAGTGGGCGCCGTCGTCGACCAGCGTCTTCCTCGTGCAGATCCAGGTCGAGGCGCTCGATCGCTCCGGCCTGCTCTCCGATGTGACCCGGGTGCTCTCGGAGCACCACGTGAACATCCTCTCGGCCACCGTGTCGACCTCCAGCGACCGGCTGGCGATCAGCCGCTTCGTCTTCGAGATGGGGGACACCACCCACCTCGACCGGGTGCTGAACGCCGTGCGGCGCATCGACGCCGTCTACGATGTGTATCGGGTGACCGCGGGCTAGCGGTCACCAATGAGGCAGCGCCGCAGGCGACCCACCGTAACCGCGAACTAGCCGTCACCAATGAGGCAGCGCCGCAGGCGACCCACCGTGACCGCGAACTAGCCGTCACCGAGGAGGCGTTCGAGCCGGGCGAGAGCCTCCCTCTTGCCCGGCAGGTTCCGCCGCTCCATGAGCGCAGCTGCGCAATCCGCCGCCTCCAGGCGCTCGCGTGTCATGAGCTCCCGCACGATCGCACCCTCGGCGGCCTCGAACACGGGGCTGAACCTCAGCAGGTCCACCACGGTCCGCAGCGGCGTCGTCACCCGCAGCGGCCCGATCCGCTCGATCTCGTGCTCCTGGATCACGACCTCGCGCACGCTCATCCTGCCCGGATGCGTGGGACGCACCCGGGCGCGGATGTCGGCGCAGAATTGATGCCGAGCCGGTGGCGACGGCAGTGCACCGTGCACCCACGCGGCCGTGAGCTGCTCCGCGATGAGGCCCTCCGGAGCGATCGAGCGCAGGGCGACCGCCCGATGCCCGATGCCCGCTGCCTCGTCCACGGGGCAGAAGCAGTCGTCGAGGCGGTAGACCTCGCCGTCGAGCTCCGCCGCCCTCAGCTCCGGGGCCGGCAGGTGCCGATCCGTCAGCACTCGAGGGAGACCGCGATTCACAGGACAATGCTCTCCCGGCGAGCGCGGGCGATGGCCGACAGCCCGTCGATTGTGGAGAAGGCCGGCGTCCGGTCCGGGGCCGGGGGAGAGGCGGTCGGAGCCTGGATCAGGAGCCGATGGCGCCCAGCCAGGCCTTCCGGGCGTCCAGGGCCTCCTGGACCTCGGCGATGCGCTTCGGATCCCCGCCGGCCCGCGCCTCGGCCAGCTCCTGCTCCAGCTTGGCGATGGCATCCTGCAGCTGGCTCGCCAGCCCCTCGGAGCGCGCCTTGCGCTCCGGGTTGTTGCGCTGCCAATGCTCCTCGTCGAGCTTGCGCACCGCCGCCTCCACCCGGCGCAGGCGGTCTTCGACGCTCTTGACCTGATCCCGCGGAACCCTGCCCGCCTCCTCCCAGCGGCGCTGGATGTCCAGGAGCCTCTCCCGGGCGACGACCCGATCGGTCTCCTTCAGCAGCGGCTCCGCCTCGGCGAGCAGCTGGAGCTTGACCGCCAGATTCTCCGAGAACTCGGCCTCGTCCTTCGCATCCTGCTCCGACTTGGCCGCGTAGAGCACGTCTCCGGCCGCCTTGAACCGCTCCCAGAGGGCATCGTCGTACTTCTTACCGGCCCGTCCGGCGCGCTTCCACTCCGTGAGCAGCTGCCGATATTCCGGGATGCCGGCCGCACCCTTGGGCGCGAGGGCCTCCGCCCGGTCCACCAGCTCCTGCTTCTCGGCGCGGGCGTTCCTGTGCAGGCTGTCCAGCTCGGCGAAGAAGGCCTTCCGGTGCTGCTCGATGATCCCGCGCGCATCCCGGAACCGCTTCCAGAGCTCGTTGCTCACACCCTTCGGCAGCCGTGGCCCCTCCTGCTGGTGTCGCTGCCACCGCGCGAAGATGTCGTCCAGTCGGGCGCTGACCTGCTTCCACTGCGCCTTGGCCGGGTCCGCCGCGGCGAGCTCCTCGGCCTCGACCACCAGGGCCGCGCGCTCGGCGATGGCGGCGTCCAGGGCCGCCTGTGCTTCGGCGTCGAGCTTCTCCGCCAACTCGCCGGCGGCCGACTCGAGAGCCTCCAGCCGGCCGATGAGCGCGGCCAGGTCGCCGACCGCGTTCGCACTCGCGACCGTCTGCTTCAGCGCGGCGACGGTCTTCGCCGCATCCGCTGCGGCCGTCCCGCGGCGCACCCGCTGCTCCAGCAGGGAGACCTGCCCCGCGAGCTCGACGTACTTCCGCTCGAAATAGGCGAGGGCCTCCTCCGGCGTGGCATCCGGGAACTGGCCGACGGCCCGCTCGCCGCCGGCTTCGCGCACGAAGACGGTGCCGGTCTCATCGACCCGTCCCCAGGATGCTGCCTCGTCGGTCGCCACGTTCTCCACCTCAGTTCGAGCCACCCCCGTCGGAATGGCGCTCACCAGCCTATTGCACGGCGGATGCGGCACTCCATCCGCACGGCTATTCGACGCTGACCCCGGTGATCGTGGTCGCGACGGCCGGCGGCCCGTCGTCCGGGTCGGGGCTGTCGCCGGCCACGCCGTGATCCGCGATCTGCTCGATGAGGTCGTCGAGCCCGCTGGTGACGTGCCCGAAGACCGTGTAGCCCCCGGTGGAGGCGTCGAGGGGGCTGTCCTCGTAGGTGATGAAGAACTGGCTGCCCTGGCTGTAGGGGTCGGCTTGCCGGGCCATGGCGATGGTCCCGGCCCGGTAGATGCCGTCGGCCGGGGCGTTCTCGATCGGACCGTAGCTGAAGCCGACGTCGCCCGTGCCGTCGCCGTTCACCGAGCCGCATTGGATGAGGTAGGCACCGCTGTCCACCAGGCGATGGCAGGTCTTGCCCTGATAGAAGGATGAGCGCACCAGGTCGACGAAGACGGCCGTCGCCTGCGGGGCGGCCTTGCCGTCGAGCTCGATGCCCAGCGTGACGTCGTTGAGCTTCAGGGTGCCCGTCCAATCGCGGTCCTCGGCGATGCTCTTCGGCGGAACATCGCCCGTGTTCTGTCCGGCGACGACGCTCGCAGAGGGGGAGGGGGAGATCGAGGGCAGCGGCTCGGGGGCACCCGGTCCGGCCGTGAAGTACACCACCTGGGTGATGGCGGCGAGGGTGATCACGACCACGCCACCGGCGATCCCCGCGATGTTGTCGATCAGACGGCGCCTGACCCGGTGGCTGTGCACGGCCTGTCCGGCCTCGTACCGGCGCAGCCGGTCCCGGGCCTCCCGGGCCTCCCGCTGTCTGTTACGGCTCGCGGCCACTGCTCTCCCTCGATCGACGATCCGTAAGAACCCTATCGCGCAGCCGGGCCGTCACCGGTGCCAACTAGCATGGCCTCATGGCTGATGCGCAACCGGGGCTGCGCGGCGGGGCGACGCCGTTGGCCGTCCGGATGCGCCCGCGCGATCTCTCCGAGGTGGTCGGCCAGCAGCACCTGCTCGCCCCCGGTTCACCGCTGGTGAGTCTGGCCTCCGATCAGCCCGGCTCCCGGGGATCGGTCTCGGTGATCCTCTGGGGTCCGCCGGGTACGGGCAAGACGACCCTGGCGCAGGCGATCGCCCGCAGCTCCGGGCGAACATTCGTCGAGCTCTCCGCGGTCACGGCGGGGGTCAAGGACGTGCGCCAGGTCATGGAGGAGGCCATGTCCTCGCGCGACCTCTACGGTCTGTCGACCGTGCTCTTCCTCGACGAGATCCACCGCTTCAGCAAGGCGCAGCAGGACGCCCTGCTGCCCGGCGTGGAGAAC